>Ga0209296_1001411_pt1 | contig 18518 bp, 15 predicted proteins | sample S_130206_EF_Meta_FD_187319 | JGI IMG/M metagenome (GOLD analysis project Ga0209296, IMG submission 187319) | Freshwater microbial communities from Lake Simoncouche, Canada to study carbon cycling - S_130206_EF_MetaG (SPAdes) (version 2) | ecosystem: Environmental > Aquatic > Freshwater > Lake ...
GGCCGTGAATGGCGGCCATCACGGCCATGGCCAAGTCTTGTCCAGCGAGCATGTCGGCTGCAGGGGTACCCACTTTTTGTGGGTCGTTTTCGCTTTCGCCTGTCAGATCCATGATCCCCGAGTAGCCTTCAGCGATCAAGTCGTAGCAGGGGTGGTCGCTGCGACTGCCGGTTAAACCAAAACCTGTCAGGCTGGCATGAATCAAGCGTGGAAACCGCTCTTGGAGTTTGGCAAAATTTAAACCCAGCTTATCCTGAACGCGCGGTGTCATGTTAAGCACCAGCACATCAGTGGTTTCGAGCAAAGACAGCAAGATCTCTAGGCCTTCGGGTTGACTGATATCAAGCGCCATACTATGTTTATTGCGATTGACGCTTAAAAACCAGAGCGAAGCGCCGTTCAAAAAGGGTGGGCCCCATTGACGTGCATCGTCGCCTGTGCCGGGCTTCTCGATTTTGAGTACGGTAGCGCCAAAATCGGCCAGTAGTTGGGTGGCGTAGGGACCAGCGACCGAAGTGCTGAGATCCAGCACTTGAATCCCTTCGAAGTGCGAAAACCCTTGAGCGGCCTGTACGTGTGGCAAGTGTTGATAGGGCAGAGTCATTGCGGACATTATCCTGAGGCGAAGCCGTGTTTGCGCTTCTTGTTAATATTGAACGTAATCATAACGAATCGGCTCTCGCTCAAGATGCGAGCCCATGAGCCGAAATTATCGGAGACTCGCATGCTCAATCCCCTTAAACCCTGTCTGAAGGGTGTCTTTACCCTTATGGTCTTGGCCACGCTCAGCGCCTTGCCTACAGCCTATGCACAGTCGGCCAACGATAAGCCGATTAACGTCGTGATCCCCTTTGCCCCAGGCGGCGGCACAGATGTACTGACTCGGATGGTGATGCCTAAGGTGGCTGACAAGCTCGGCGTAACTGCTGTGATTGAAAATCGCCCTGGTGCTGCGGGGGCGATTGGCGCGCAGTTTGTGGCCCGTGCGAACCCCGACGGCAAGACGTTATTGGTGGGTTCGGTCTCTGAAATTGGTATCAATCCGAGTATTTATCCAAAGCTTGCCTACAGTGTTGAGCGTGATTTTGTAGCTCTCACAGCCTTGGCGGCGGCGCCCATGGTGCTGGTGGTGCATCCTTCGTCACAGATCAAGGTGGCCTCAGACCTTGTGAAGTTGGCGAAAGAAAACCCAGGAAAAATTAATTTTGGTTCAGCGGGGACTGGTTCGGGTGCCCACATGGCGGCCGAGCTGTTTATTTTTGAGACCAAAATTAAACTCACCCACGTGCCTTACAAAGGGACGGGTGCCGTGACGGCTGACATGCTGGGCCAGCAGCGCGATATGGTGCTCTTTGCACCCTTGCCTGCGGTGGCTGGTATCGTGCGCTCAGGTCAACTTAAAGCGATCGCGTTGACCGGAAAACAACGCTCGTCGGCAATGCCTGAGGTGCCCACGTTTATCGAGGCGGGTATCCCTGGGTTTGATATGGATTATTGGTATGGGTTGATGGCCCCGGCAGGCACGCCAGAGCAGGCACGCAATGCGTTGCATCTGGCGGCGCTTGAGGTGCTAAGCCGGCCAGAGATGATCGCTGATTTGTCAAAGCAGGGCTTGGTCCCAACCATCACAACTGAAAAAGAGTTCGCCGCCTTCGTGCGAGCCGACATGGCCAAGTGGGCGCAGGTTGTGAAGGCAGCTGATATCAAGGCCGATCAGTAAGCTGCGCAGACAGACCGTTTTTTTGATAAGTTAGCGGCGTTTCGTAGACAATCTGGTTAGCCGATTCACAGAACACGAATCGGCTAACCACCATCGCTTAATCAGCGACGAGTGGCGCTCAGGGTTGCTGTCTTAGCCTTGAAAATGCGCCGCAGCTCGACCGGCGATACGACCTGAAATAAACGCCCAGCCTAAGTGATGGCCGTGACCTTCAAGTAACAGACCGCCTTGACCTGCCGAACCGGCGGCATACAGCCCGGGGATCACCTGCCCGTCGGTGCGCAAGACTTCAAGCTTGTCGGTGATCTTTAACCCACCATCGGTAAAGACGACGTAGCTTTTAATGGGGCCCAGCGCATAAAACGGCCCTTGCGTAATGGCGGGGCGGGCACCGCGGTCGTGTTGGTTGTAATGCGCGATCGTTTCAAACAGTGCCTGCCCAGTGACCCCCATGCTCGTTGCCAAGCCTTCGAGCGTTGGCGCGCAATGAAAGATGTCTGGCCGGTTGCGCCGGTAATCGTCAATATAGGCATAGGCTACGCCGGGCGCGGTCGAGATGTAATACGGCCAAGCCGAAAACTTTTTGGCAACCACGCTATCCATGACAATCCAGCCAATCCGCTCAGGCTGCTTAGCCATGTCTTTGTTCGGCTTATCGAGTTCGTTGGTAAAGCGCTTACCGTCTTTATTAATTAGCACACCACCTTCGCGATATAAGTCTGTCGAAGGGCTGACTGCAGTCGTTAAAAAGCTCATCAAGAAAGGGCGCAAAATCCACTGAGGCAGCCACGTTGCTGACCAGGCAATCAACTGCGCAATGATTTTGGTTGGTGGTAAGCGTTGCAGCAGATTGGCACGTGTTGGCGCTAAAAATCGCATGATCGGACCACGCACAATATCGCCATTCACCACAGAGGCACCGAGCGCCATCGCCATGCGATGACCATCGCCTGTGGCGGTGGTGTTAATGGCGTCGACCAAGGCGACTTCTGGGTTGGCCAATTGGGCTTTTAAGTCAGCCGCTGCACTGTAATCGCCACTGGCGAGCACCACGCCGTGACGCGCCTTAAAGGTATGTAATGTGCCATCCGGCAAAGTGGCCTCGACACCCACGGCGCGCGCGCCCTCAAGCACAATGCGTTGCGTCGCAGTGTTTAACCTCAGGTCGACCCCGAGGCTGCGACAGCGGCGCGTCAGATGGTAGGCGAACGACCGCGAGTTAGGTACCACGTTGTGCATACGTGCGACACGATGGGGCGGTTCTTCTTCGGGGCCTACGAACACGACACCGAGCTTCATGAGCCAGGCGATCATGTCAGCGGTGTTGTCGACCAAGATGCGCCGTAAAGCAAGATTGTCACGTGGTGCTAGTGCGCCAGCGTGTTTTTCCATGTCTTCAAAATGTGCGTCGGCGCTATCTTGTATGTTGGCTTTGCGTTGATGAGGGGTGCCCGTAGCGGTGATCGAACCGACTGACCACGAGGTTGAGCCACCCGTGTCAGAGTTTTTCTCAAGCAAGATCACTTGGCGCCCGAGTTCTGCGGCCTCGATCGCGGCCGCTAACCCGGTACCACCACCGCCAATAATTAAGACATCAGTATGCGTTGTTGCTGACACAGCTTTTGCTCCACCCTGTTAAGGGATTATTTTGTGTTCGCGAAAATAATCAAAACCGCCAGTGAACATCTTTGGCGTGTTGATGGTTTCAGTAAAGCCATCGCGTTGCGCTTTGGATATGTCAGACACGACATCCCACTGCAGTGACAACACATAGTCACCATACGGCCATTGCGCCACTGTTTGCAAGTCAGTTTTTTTCAAATCGTATTTTTTGATCATCGCTTGCCAAAGAGCATCTTTGTCAAAGGCAAACTTGGCAAAGGTACCTGAATTCGGCTGACCGACTTCCATCTTGAAGTATTGTGCAAAGATAGGCCAAAGCTCAGACCAACTCATCGGGTCACCGTTGACGATGTTATAGGCTTGGTTGGCACATTGAGGTGCAGTCATCATCCAAACCGCTGAGCGTGCGAGTGTTGGTAGCCACGAAAATTGTGTTTTCACTTCAAAGCTGCGAGGTGTGCCTGGAAAATGTAATGGCTCGCCGAGCTCACGCAAGATCGAGGCATATAACCCCAAGACCAACAGCATGTTGCGCGCTTCATCGGTGCGATAGTTGCAAAACGCATGGGGGCGCGAGATTGACCAAGACCAATCCTGACCGTGTTGGCGTTGTTCGACTAACTGTTGCTGTTCAAAATAAAAGCTCTTGTAGTTGCCGCAGGCGTCATCTTCGCGATACGGCGTCCGGCGCTCTTTCACCGTGTGGCCATAGTACTTGGTGCCATGCACGAGGTGAATATGCTGCAGCTCGTTTGAAGCGTGCTCGAGCGCATCAAGCAGGTGTCTTAGCATCGCGACGTTGGTGTCTTTGGATTCAAGCTCGCCGCCAAAATGATCAAAGCGTGCGGCGTACAGTACATGCGTGATGCCCTGCAGGTGCGCTAGTTTCTGCTGACAGTCGTTCGCATCGGTGAGGTCGACCGCAAGCATTGGGTAGGGCGCGTGTGCGTCGGGCGTGCGCGCCAAGCCCAAGGGCCCCCAATCACCTAGCCCCATTAAATGCATGCCAACGCTCGAGCCGATCTGACCGGTTGCACCAGCGATCAAAGTCTTGCGTGGTTTGGGCTTGAGGTTCAACGTCATGGCTCTTAAAAGTGTTGGTGTGAGTGAGTGCTAGCCGAGTTGCGCTGACGCATATAGCGCAACGTCAGCGCGTGTTGGCAAGTCGAGTGCTCGCGCGTGAAGTATCACACTGATCCCACGGTAAGGCGTTGACTGATCAAGGCCAACTGCGCGCAACCAAATAAAGGTTACGCCTTCAAACGCTGGTTCTTGATGAGCAAGCGTAGGCTGCGCCTGATCGGTCACGACTATGGCACAGTCTGCAGGCACCTCAGGCGCCATGATGCCTGCCTGTTCTATACCTTCGAAAAGATTACGCTGGTAAAAGCGTTTGTCTATCAAACTGAGCCAAGGCCCCATCCCCCGAATCTTTTGATAGTACGGATCGACAAAGACCTCGGGTGAGCGAATTGAATACATCGCAAGAGATGGCGGCCAGCCCGGCGCTTTCGTTTGAAAGCGTTCGGCTGAGGTGATGCCGTCGACGGTACGCATAATGCGTAAGTGCTCGACATACCACTGTGCCCATTGCGGCTCTTGAGTGGGATCGGTGATCCCACTTTGGCTCATAAAAATCATGACTTAGTTAATTTGCAGCCCGGATTTCTTAATCACCGGACCCCACTTGATCGTTTCTGCCTCAATCAGCGCTGAGAAGAGTTCGGGAGCACCCCCGACTAGCTCAAAGCCCATTTTTTCAAGTCGCGCGCGAATCTCTGGGTCATTAATGGCCTTGTTAAAGGCTGCGTTCAGTGTTTTGATGGCCGCAGCAGGGGTGTTGGCGGGTGCCAGTACACCGTTCCAAGACGTGACTGCATAGCCGGGCACGCCCGCTTCGGCGATCGTGGGTAGCTCGGGCAAAGTGAGCGAGCGCTTTTCGCTGGTGACCGCGATTGCTCTGAATTTGCCACTGGCGATATTCGCTAAAAGAGTGGCCGGTTCACCAAAAATCATATCGATCTCGCCAGACAGCAAAGCCGTCGCTGCGGGGGCACCGCCTTTGTAGGGAACGTGCTGTAACTGTACGCCCGCCATGTCGGCAAACAGTTGACCCGTCAAGTGATTGATCGCACCGTTACCACTTGAGCCGTAGGTGAGTTTACCAGGGTTGGCTTTTGCGGCGGCAATGATGTCTTTGACCGACTTGAAAGGTAGGTTGCTATTGACGACCAGCACTTGTGGCACTGAGGCTAAGAAAATGACCGGAGTGAAATCTTTTTCTTCAAAGGTCATCTCTTTATAAAGGTGCCGGTTGATCGAGTGTGTACCCGAATAGGCGAACGCGATGGTGTAACCGTCTGCTGGCGCGCGCGCAACCGCGGTGGCACCGATGTTGCCTGCCGCCCCGGCGCGGTTTTCAATAATCACGGGTTTGCCTAGCGCTTCGGCAACAGGGTTTCCAAGCAAACGTGCCATCACATCACCGCCACCACCGGGTGGCCACGGCACAATCCAGCGAATCGCCCGATCAGGAAATGTTTGGGCGTAACTAGCTTGTGCAATAGAAAATAATGCGACTGCAATCAAGACTACGCGCATGAGGGCTTTGAGCATAGTGGTCTCCGAATGAAATTTTTAAGCGCAGGCTATTGACGCCTGAGTCTGTGGGTTTGGGCTGATCCTGCAAATTTAACCGATCTAGTTCGATTTTTTTGCCATGTTTAGTAGGGGCGAACCCTCGCCCGCGCAAGTTAGAAGTGCTGCGCAAGCGTCGGCGATGTTGACCTGCGCTCTTGCGGTGTTCAGGGCGATTACAGCTGCACTGACGTCATGCCAACGCCGTCAAAGCTCGCCACGACTAAGTCTCCGGGTTGAGCGACTGGTACACCACACCACGTGCCGGTGGTCACGACGGTGCCTGCCGGCACTGACGCCCCACCTGCGGTGATATGACGCAGCCAAAACGGTAAGAGCCAACGAGGGTCTTGCATAGAATGGGTGCCGACAAATTCTTGAGCGGGTGCCTGACCGATTTTGACCGTGCAACGTTGGCGTGCCCAGTCGCGCTCGACCTCTTGTGCGCTGTAGGGCATCCAAGTGCCAACCACCAGCGCGCCGTGGGTTTGCATATCGGCTAGCTTAAGCAAAGGCTGCAGTTGCTCGGTTTGTTGCCAACGTGAGTCGACCACTTCGATGGTGACCGCCATGGCGCCAATTAAGGCATGCGCTTGTTCGTGCGTCAGTGTCGCCGCTTCAGCAGGTGTCACAAGCCGATTTGTTTTGAGGGCAATTTCGATTTCGATCAAACGCATATTAAAGGGCCATTCGCGCGCCTGCGCGGGGCTGGTCCAGACACCTGCCTCGAAAAGGGCGGTCGACAATAGGTCAGCGGTGCGTGAAGAGGCACCTGATTTCCAGTAACGGCCGACGGCGGCTTGCCCGGGGGCTAACTCTTTGCGCACCAGTTCTTGCACCGCATAGGCGTCGTCAGTGGATTGCAGTTGATCGACGTGTTGGGCCGGATCGGCCGGTTGTCGGTCGCGGCGGGCCGCTAAAAGGGTCTGGGCAATGGCGGCAATATGGAGGTTTGTCATTTAAAAAGGCTCTCAGTCAGATAATCAAGGATAATCGACTTCCTGACTTCGCACAGTACACACGAGATTTATGGCCTTACGCGCAACCATTTATAAAGCTGAGCTCAATGTGGCAGACGCCGATCGCCATTATTACGGCAGTCACGCCTTGACGCTTGCACGGCACCCCTCAGAAACCGAAGAGCGCTTGATGGTGCGTGTGCTGGCGTTTGCCCTGCATGCGCACGAAGACTTGGCCTTCACAAAAGGCTTGAGTGACGCCGACGAACCTGACATCTGGCTCAAAGACCTGACTGGCTCGATTGAGCTCTGGATTGAGGTGGGGCAGCCTGACGAGCGGCGCATCTTAAAAGCCTGTGGCCGTGCCAAACAGGTCGTGATTTATTGTTATAGCGGTCAGAACAGCAAGATCTGGTGGGATGGCATCCGCAACAAGCTTGAGCGCGCGCGTAACTTGAAGGTGGTGTGTTTGCCTTCAGAGGATACTCGCGAGTTAGCTGCCCAGACGCAACGCAGCATGATCTTGCACGCGAATATTCAGGATGGTGAAGTTTTTATTTCAAATGATCAAGGTCAAATCACCTTTGTGCCAGAGGTTTGGCGCGAGGCGAAAGGCTAAGTGCTGTTGTGTTAAACGAAAGACTAAGCGCTGTCGTGGCAAACACGATCGTTGCGATTGAAAAAAAATCGTGGCTTCGCTCAGAGCGCGCGGCTTCGCTGTTGCGACTGGTCGTTGTTGTTGCTGTGCACGGCGTGGTGATCGCTGCCTTACTGAGCTGGTCGTGGCCGCCCGCTCCGATTGAAGTTTCGATTTTGAGTCTCGAAGATCTTGGGGGTGAGGTGTCGGCCGCAGAGCGTTTGACGCCTGACGTAGAGGCGGCAGCCCCAGCAACCGAGATCTTGCCGACAGACGTTGCGCCCGTGCTTGAACTTGCACAGCCTCAGCAGATCGATATCGTACTTTCACAGGTTGTGCCCCCCCCAGCACTTGAGCGGCAAGTCGCACCCGAGCTCGCACCCGAACAGTTGCCTGAGGCGCAAACGCAACCTACCGAGACTTCTGATATCGCACCGGCTACATCCGCTACATCGGCGTCAACACCCGTACCACCTAAGTCACCAGCGGCAGCGACAGTGCGGCCAACTCCCGATCTTGACGCCTCCGCTCGTCCTAGATCTGCTGCTAAGGTGACGGCTCCCAATGCTGGAGTGACTGCAACGCCTAATTCAGCCTCAATAGGCAATACAGGTTTGACCGGCAACGCGAGTGGCAGCACTCAACCAGGCACAGGCACTGAGCCCGCTCTGACGGCGGCGCGTTTTGACGCGGACTATTTGCACAACCCAGCACCCGCTTACCCCGCGCAGTCACGACGTCTGAAAGAAGAAGGCACCGTACTGTTGCTCGTGCGAGTGAGCGCCGAGGGCACGCCGCTCAGTGTCGAGATCCGCAACTCAAGCGGGTTCGAGCGTTTGGATGAGGCTGGCTTGCAAGCGGTGCGCCAGTGGCGTTTTGTACCCGCCAAGCGCGGCAGCGATAACGTGTCCGCTTCGGTGCTCGTGCCGATTCAATTTAAACGGCAATAGAGAGCCGTCAGAAGCTACCGTTGCGCTTGTAGCCAAGCGCGAATCTGCTCAAAATTTACCGCCCCGCGTATTCGTCTGACTTCACCCTTCGCGCTCACTAACATCGTAATTGGTAGCTCACCCTGCCATTTTGGGTCAATCTCATGGCGCAGGTATTCATCAAAGACGGCAGCACTGGCACGATTGTCTCGATGTTCAAGGCCTGCCTGAGCGAGCGCTTGTGCCGCTGTTGCCAACGGCACCTGATCGACTTCGATGAACACAGTTTTTACGCTTGCAAATTCTTTTAAAAACTTACCCCAGTGTGGTAATTCTTCGAGACAAGGTCCGCAGGTGAAACCCCAAAAATGTATGATTTGAGGCTTGCCACGACCGGCGGTAAGGATTTTTTTCCAATCGCCCGGTTGATACAGAGCTAGCTTTGGGCTGTCGACCTCGAGCTTAAGCAAACGATAGCCCTGCGCTGCTGTCAACCAAGACAGGTAGGCAATACCCTCGCGTTGAATGAGTAAGGGATGATCAGAGTAGCCCACCGTTTCAGCGATCATTTTGGGGGATGACCATTGCACGCCATCGTCAGTTGAATACTGGGCAAAGACTGCAGTGCGTTTGCCGTCAAATTCTTTCCAGGTCAACCAAAGTGCTGATCGAGTAGAGAGTAGGTATGGGCGCCCTGGCATTGCTTCGGGGTTACCGATGGCAACGGGGTTTGAATAGGTTTTTCCCTGATCGGTCGAGCGTGCATAAAAACTTCCAGTCCTAGCGCTGCCCTGCGTAAACCAGGCGACGTGTTGCACGCCTGCTGCAGAGACCGCGAGCGCTGGGCCGTGATGTGGGCAGCTATCGGTCGCCCACGCATCCACTGCAACGCGGCGAGTCGGGCCCGGTTGTGTAGGCGTTGTAAACGTTTGTGTTGCATGATCGCGCACCGAACCTTCAAAAATCGCACGATACAGAATCACTGGTAAGCCGTCGGGGGTAAGAGCAGACGCAATTCGACAACACTCGCAACTGCTCGCTTGCGCAATGCTCTCTTGCGAAAATGTTTGCGCACCGTCAGGTGACCATGCATAGGCGATTGAGCCGCCTAACTGTTTTTTACCCGACTTGTTTGCTTGAGCGACTAGGCGCTTATCAATCCAACTCGCAAAAATCTGGCCCTGCGGGTCGGTCAGTAAGCTAGGAAACCGCTGGCTAGTTGGATCTTGGCTGATCGGTGCCGGCGCAGAAAAGTTCTTTCCGCCATCGACAGAGCGTGAAACGTTGACCTGTGCATTCCAGTTTTTGTCGCGAAAGAAACCATAGGCAATGATCAGATTATTTTGTTTATCGCTGACCAACTGTGGGCGCGCATCGGGGCCCGTATCTAGAAAAGCGCCGTGTTGAGCGATCTCTGTGCGAGACTCAAAACTGACACCAAGGTCTGTCGAGCGAGCGATTGAAATCGCTCCGCCGCCCGCCCAGGCTAGCCACAGTGCACCGTCTTGGGTAAAGAGTGGAGTTGCAGAGCGCGCGCACTGTAGCGTTGTATCTTTGCATTGTGCCGCTGCACTCGTTCGGGTTGCAGGGCTTGCCGCGCTTGGTGTCGTTTGCGTTCCGTGGGAGTGCTGCGCAAAGGCGATGGGCTGAGCCAACAAGCAACCAGCGCTGACCAGGCACGCACGCCAAAGGCCTTGAGCGAACCCTAAGGTGGTGCTTTGTAATTGATGCTTCGTATTCGCTATCAGATTCATTAGGGTTGTCTGTTTTTGTCTTAGAGCCATCTGCTTCACCAAATTCAATGTGAGATATTTAGACAGCCTTCCTAATACATGAGTCAGGCCGCTGCGTGACAAAATTAAAACGTTGCTCGCACACCAAGTGTGAACCAACGTGGCGGGCCCATGCTTGGTACGCCTGACGAACTAACTGCGCTGCTTTGATACGACGTATAGGTCATGCCCTGTGCGAGATAATTCACATTGAACAGATTCTGGACGTTGCCATACAACTGCACCGTTTTATCAAGTTGGTATCTAAAACCAAGATTGACAAGGGTAGCGCCGTCATTTAACTGAGTGTGCGCAGTGTTGTTCCAGAAGGACGGAAACGACTGTAGTTGACCAGATAAGGCTAACTCGGGCGTCGCTTGCCATTGAACGCCTGCATTGAGCATCCAAGGAGGAACTTGACCAAGCTGTTCATTGGTGGGCGATGCGACATAATCAGACGAAGTCAAATAAGCCCACGTCTGCGTAAAACCTAGATTGACTTTGACTGTTTTGGATAGCGTGGCTTGACCCAAAATTTCGTAGCCACGAAGCGTTGCGCTACCTGCATTAACGTTTTGTCTCAAGCTTGTAATGCTACCCGCTGCAAGGCCGGTTCCTGCGATCAGTGGGTTACAGGTAGCAACCGTCGTGCACATCGTTGCTCCATCGATAAAGTTGCTCAAGTTATTGTTGAACACCGTCACCGAGAGGCTTGCATCTTTTTCTTTGGTGCGCAGATCAAAACCAATTTCTTGTCCAAAATTGGTTTGTGGTGCCAAGTTGGGATTAGCAATCGTGATCGAAGAGCCGCTCAGAAAGGTTCGATACAACTGATTCATACCCGGTGCCGCAAAGTTTCGATAGACTGCCGCACGCAGATCAAATTGATCGTTCACATAGTATTTAATACCCAAGGTGGGATTAAAGCTTGCGTAACTATTGTTTGCGAGGGGTGCATTGATTGGCGTTGGTGCTTTGCCTGCTGTGTAGATGTTGCCAGTCAAGCTTGAGTTGGTGACCTGATAAAAATCTTCGCGTAAGCCAAAGTTGATGTCTACGGGCGCATCTTTAAACTTGTAGGTACCAGTGACAAACAGACCTTGAAAGCTATTTTGACCCTTGTTGATCAGATTGGCAGAATTGAAGCCGTTTGCGGCGTACTGATTGATGTTGTCATCTGATGAAATGATTCGACCATCCACACCAAATTTCACGTCTTTAAATTGACCAAAATCTTTTTGATAAAAAACAGACATCCCAAAGTTTTGATAGTTGTCTGTTTCGTCTTGGCTCATATACGGTACCCCTCTGCTCGGGGTGAAGATATTGAACGTTGGCGTTTGGGCTGAATTGGTGGTTTTCATTTGTTGAAACGCACCCCAGGCATTGAAGTTGATGCTGCTGTTATCTGCAAAACGTGTAGTGCCGCCCGCAGACAGCACGTAGTTGTTCCATTGGTTGCTGGCGTTTTGCCACGTCGCGCTGGTTTCTGACGTTTCGTTCAAATTAAGTTTTGCGTAATATTTAGAAGCTGTGCTTGGTGTGAAGATCGAATAAAGCGTCAAGTTATTGACTTGAGATGCCGTAGCGGTCATGTAAGGATTTCGATAGCGCTCGGGCGTGGCGTTATATCCTTGAGTTTGCGAGCGGTCATAGCTAATGCCCAACGACATTTTGTCTGTTTTAAAAATCCGTCCAGAAAAGCCTGCATTCAGCGTGCTGTAGCTACCGTAGTCGGAATAGACACTCAGCTTGTCTTCTTGAGGGGGGCGCGTCACGATATTGACTACACCACCCATGGCCAAGTTACCCCACAGGCTGGTCGCGCCACCGCCGCGAATGACCTCGATGCTCTCAATCGAATTTTTTGGGATACGTGCCCAGTTGACCGTGCGAAAAAATGGATCGTTAAACGGGATGCCATCGACCATCACCAAGGTGTTGACGTTAGTACTGGTGCCAAAACCACGAATACTAAAGGTGCTACCGGTTGGGTGCAGTGAGGTTGAAGGGATTTGATTGACAAAAATCCCAGGGATTTTGTTGATGATTTGATCGGTTGAAGTCTCGGGGCTGTCAATGACGTCTTCGCGGGGGATGACTGTTGTGCTGAATGGCAAACTTTCTAATTCAATCCCACGGCCTGCGGACACCGTCACAGGGCTGAGTGTGGTGATCTCAGTCGGGGTGGTGGTGTTTGGGGTGTTCTGTGCTGTAGAAGTTGCGGCTACCGCGAGCAATGATAGGGCGGCCCAGGGTCGGCGTACGTATGTTGTTCTCATGATTCAATCCTAAGGTCTGCATAGAAAGACTGGTCGCGCGAGGGGCGTTAACCAGTGTTCAAGTCAAAACAGACACGTAAGACAGCAAAAGCCTTGCGAGTGTCGCAATAAAAGTGCGATGGCAAGTCTGATGGTTGTCCCGTGCCGCGTTAAGCGGCGACGGGGGGCGCTCTAGGGTGAGAGGGCGGCCAAGAGAAGGGGTGAGAGTGTGGCGCTGAAACTGGCAGCGCAGCTTTGGCTAGGCTTAAAAATAATGGGGCAACGACTTTTTGTGAAGACGTTAAGGTAACGGGGTGTACCGTACACCACGCGCAGTGCTCAGCGCTTAAGGTTGTTTCCTCCGTTACGCTCTGCTCGCGCAGTTCGCCAGAATTAGTATCCAGCCATTTCATCCCGCTGCTGGTACAGACCGGTGCCAATGACCCATCGGCAGACTGCAAGCGTGCAGAATGCGACAGCGTAGGCATCAACGCCGAGAGCAGTACTGAGATGGCCGTGAGCCATACCCAGAGGGAGCGATTAAGGTGATTCTTCACATTGCGCAAATCATAGCACCGCGTGCACTGAAAACAACCGCCTGCTAAGCCAGTCGATTTGCGCTTGGAAACGCTATCGATCAGATATCATATGCACTCAATTTCACGAGAGAGCACCCATGGACAAGATCATATTTCCGCTGGATGCGTCATTAGAGCAAGACTTTGATGCGTAACGGTTGAGCTAAGCAAATGAGTCTTGAGCAATTTCCAGAAGACCTTTTCGGTTTGGCGCTCGTTGTGCTGATGCTAGGCATCCGTCACGGTTTCGATCCCGACCACTTGGCAGCGATCGATGGCTTGACTCGATACAACAGCAGCGAGCGGCCAGTTCTCGCAAAAATGGCTGGGCTGCTTTTTTCGCTGGGTCACGGTTTGGTGATTGTGCCGGTTTCAATCTACGCCGCAAGCCTAGCCAAAACATTTGATGTCCCAGCTTGGTTCGATACATTCGGTACATGGGTGTCAATCACTATTTTGCTCGGGCTGGCCGTCTTGAACCTATTAAGTGTTCTGCATACGCCCGCTCACCAAGCGGTGCAGCTTAAAGGTTGGCGCCAAAGCTTTTTTGCGCGCATGCTGAATGTGCGTCATGCGGGTGCCATGCTTGCTGTGGGCGCCATTTTTGCACTTTCGTTTGACACGCTGAGTCAAGCCTCGCTATTTGCCTTGCTGGCAAGCAAATATCAGGTCTGGCATGTTGCGGTGGTTTTAGCGCTGCTCTTTGTGGTTGGTATGTTAATCACAGACGGCATCAATGGCTTGTTCATCGCTAAGCTGATCAAACGGTCTGATCACACGGCGCGAGTTGCCTCAAGAGTGATGGCACTTGCGGTCTCGGGCGTGAGTATTTTGGTGGCTGTTGTCAGTATCTTGAGTGAGCTGAGTCCAAATTTTGACGGCTGGCGCTCGGGCAAAGAAGTCTGGTTGGGGGTGTTTATCGTTGCCATACTGGTCGCGAGTTACTTTGTAGGGCAGCGGTTGAGCAAGCCCTATATCACTAAGCAATATTAAGCATATGCAATTTTCACCTCAGCTTTGAGGCGACATTAGAATTTTTACGCTTCATCAGTGAGGCGATATTCTTACATTTACGCTTCAACTTTGAAGCGATTAAATATATAATACGCTTTATGTATCTCTGGCAAGCGCCCAATTGGCCCCATTTTCAATACGATCTGACTGCTTTGCAGCCGACTTTGGCGCGGGCGCGGGTCGCGCAGGGGCGTGTGCTGGGTCTGGCTGGTACGTTGCAGTTGGTCGATCTGGCTCAACTAGAGCTTGAGGGCTGGGCAGCTGAGGCCGTCGCCACCGCCGAAATCGAAGGCGAGGTGCTGCAAGTTCACTCGGTGCGTGCCTCGGTCGCCCGCAGGCTTGGCTTGCCCGGCGCACCGAATGTGTTTCGCGATGCCCGTACCGAGGCCACGCTTGATGTGTTGCAAGCTGCGATCAAACGTTGGCAACATCCCTTAAGCGACGAAGACCTCTTCACGTGGCAGGCGGCGTTGTTTCCTGAAGGGCGCAGTGCGGGCGTCAAGATACAAATAGGTGCGTATCGACAGCACACTCAGGCCATGCAGATTGTCACAGTCAAGTACGGTGCACCAGATATTGTTCATTACCAGGCGCCTGCTTCAGTTGATGTGCCCGCGCAGATGATGCAATTGATTGCTTGGTTTAATGACAGCGCAAAGAGTTGCGATGGCCTAGTTCGCGCAGCGCTTGCACACCTATGGTTTGAGGCGATTCACCCCTTCGAGGATGGTAATGGTCGAGTGGGGCGTGCGCTCAGTGAGTTGGCGCTTGCGCAAGACATGCAAAGTTCGCAGCGTATCTGGAGCTTATCTCAACAAATCATGAATGATCGTTCGGGATACTACGGGCAACTACAAGCCGCAACGTCAAGTGACACACTTGATGTGACACCTTGGGTTGAGTGGTTTGTTGCTTGCATCGAACGCGCTGCACAGGCGGCGCTTAGGCAAATGAAAGCCGCAATTGAAAAGACCCGCTACTTTTCAACGCTCAGAGATTTGCACCCCACGCTTACTGCGTCTCAATTAAAGATCTTGGGCAAGCTGTTTGAGGCGCAGCCTGAGGGGTTTTTAGGGGGAATGAGCACGTCTAAATATGTGAACATTACTGGCCAGTCACGCGCCACCGCCTATCGCGAGCTCATAGACATGACTCAGTTGGGGTTGCTTGAGCAATATGGTCAGGGGCGAGGCGCGCGTTACCGAATCGTGCCTCTAATCTAAACCCCCATCTGCGAAGCAAGGTCCCGAATATCTTTCGCCACCACATCCCACGCCTCGGTTGCAACGAGGTTGTCTGTTTGCGTTGGACCATACTCAGTTGGCCGCGGCCAGAAGGCTGTTTTCAGCCCGCAGTTTTTAGCGGCGAGCAAATCGTTATTGTGTGCTGCGCACATCATCACTTCTGAGGGATCTAAGCGCAGCGCGTGGCATACGCCAAGATACGACTCGGGCTGTGGCTTGTAGCAACGAAATACTTCGGTGGATAAATTCAAATCCCAGGGCAGGCCTGTGTATTTGGCGATGTCCGTCAGCAATGAGATGTTGCCGTTTGAAAGTGGGGCAATAATGTATTTGCTTTTTAAACGCGTTAAGCCGCCCACTGCATCAGGCCAACCATCTAGGCGATGCCACACTTTATTGACGTGCTCGCGTTGCGCCTCAGTCATTTTGCTTAGGCCATACTGCTCAATCAGCACGTCAAGCGATTCGCGATGCAATACATCGAGCACGGTGAATTCGCGCTTGCCGCTGCGGCAAGCCTCCATCGAAGGCTGATACATACTGCGCCATTGTTCAGCGAATACAGTCCAGTCAGCCTGAAAACCATTTTCGTTGCCCCAGCGGGTAAGGTCACGCACGATACTGCCGCGCCAGTCAACGACTGATCCGAACGTATCGAACACCATGGCTTTAACGGTAGAGTGAAGAGAGGACATGCTTTTTGCTCCGAATGTTGGTTTTGTGTGATGCTAGTTGAATTAGACCTGATAAGTTGCCTGGGTACCCAGCTTCAGGCCACATAGGTTGTTATTTGTATCCGCAAAAAAGACTAAGCTTACTGACCCCACTTCGTCACAAGGTGTTCAGTAAACCAGTCACATGCTGCGCCAGCAGTTTCTGCCAGACGAATCCCATAAGGCTCGTAATGGCCGCCCTTGAAGAGATGCAATTTTTTAGGTTCGTGTGCGGTTGAGTAGGCCGCTAACTGATCGTCAGTTGGGCAGCGTGTGTCGTTGGTGCCCAATACCATCAACAAGGGGGTAGGCGAGATACGTGGCAAAAAGAGGCCCGGCTCGTAGGCCATACGCAAATCGCGCGTACGCAGCGTGACTGCGTTGACGTAGCTGGTGCCTTTGCCAGCAACAATACTCCACGCATAGCTTTCAGAACCTTCGGTTGAAATCGGTACCATCTTGGGTGGCAGACCCTTTGCGCGATTGAGTCGGTCTTCATTGAGCTCAGCTAAAAACGCGTCGAACTTATCAGTCGGAATCGAGCGCAAGGTATTTTTATAACCGCTGATGGTTGGCACTTGCGAGACCACACACTTGACGCGGCGATCGGTTGCGGCCACCACCAACACATGCCCACCTGAATAGCTTGTACCCCACAAGCCAATACGATCGGCGTCGACTTCAGGTTGCATGATGGCGTAGGTAATTGCGTCGCGCATATCTGAGATCTGTTGCGCTGGGTCGAGCTCACCACGCGGTTCGCCTGCACTTTTGCCTGTGTTGCGATGGTCGTACACCAGGCAAGCAAAACCTGCTGCGCAGAACACCTCAGCAAACTTGTCGAGTGCCATCTCTTTGATCGCACCAAAGCCGTGGCTCATGACGATGGTTGGGTAAGGTGCCGCACCAGAGTCGGGCATGTAGAGCCAGCCGTCTAGCTCGCAGCCGCCAGCAAAAAACTTAATGTCTTTTCTCATGAGGTTGTCCTTAAGACTCTGGTCGTATTGCAAAGGCTTCCCAACCGAGAGAAGCCTCTGATGACAGGACGTTACTTAATCCACTCGTGCGCCAGAGTCTTTGACGATTTTTTCCCAAGTCGCAAGGTCATCCTTGAGCAGTGCGGCGAATTGTTGGGGCGTGTTTTGTAAGGCTTCGCACCCTTGCTTGATCAGCTTGTCTTGAACATCCTTATCTGCCAAGGCGGTTTTGATCGCAGCATTGAGTTTGTCAACGATGGCTGCTGGTGTGCCAGCCGGCGCCAAAATGCCGTACCACGGTGTTGAACCAAAGCCGGGAATGGTTTCGCTAATCGAGGGCGTATTGGGTAAGGCCGCGATACGTTTTTCGTTCGTCACTGCTAAGGCTTTGATCTTGCCAGAGGCGAGTAAAGACAGCGAGGAGGGCGCGCTTTGAACAGAAACCGGAACCTGACCGCCGGCTACGTCTGTAGCGGCCGCAGCAGCACCTTTGTACGGTACATGCAGCATATCAATGCCGACTTTTTGCTTGAACATCTCAACAATCAGATGATTGAGCGTGCCATTGCCTGCGGAGGCGTAGTTGATTTTTCCGGGATTGGCTTTCGCTTGTGCGATGAGCTCTGCCACATTGTTGGCCGGGAAGGCCGAGTTGACCACGAGCACATAACCGGCACTAGCAACCAAACCAACAGGAGTGAAGTCTTTGAGTGGATCAAAGCCCGTTGTCTTGTAGAGCCAAGGGTTGATCACTTGTGTGCTGTTTGTCGTGAGCAAAAGAGTGTAGCCATCAGGCTTGGCTTTGGCTGTTGCCGCGGTACCGATATTGCCACCTGCGCCGGGACGGTTTTCTACAACAAACTGTTGGCCGAGCACCTCGCTGAGTTTGGCAGCGACGATGCGCGCAATCGTGTCATTCGCGCCACCGGTGGCTTGCGGAACAACCACAGAGACGGGGCGATTCGGGTAATCGGCTTGTGCAGAAGCCGTGCTCATCAGAGTCGTCGCTAATGCGGCTCCAGCGAGGATTGCACGGGTGGTGTTAGAAAAAAAACGCATGAGACTCTCCGAGATTTTTGTTGTGTGGTTATACCTGACGATTTGAAAGCGCTAAGCCACCCGCACAAAAAGGCGGGCAAATCGTCAAGCAGTGGATTCGGGTGTCACTACTACTTGAGGTGAAGTCGCGATGAACTCGACTTTAAGTTAAGTTCACCGCGTGAGCAAGCCTCAAACAAACATTACATCACTGCCGACGTACCACCATCAAGATTCACACTACTACCCGTGACATAGCTTGAGGCTTCAGACGAAAAGAAGGCCACGACATTGGCAACTTCTTCAGCACGGCCGACACGGCCCAAGGGCACTTCTTTGCCCTGCGCTTCATACAACTGCTCAACCGGGATGCCAGCCTTGGCCGCTTTGCGCTCGTGTTGACCGGCGCGAATCAA
>Ga0209296_1001412_pt1 | contig 18518 bp, 24 predicted proteins | sample S_130206_EF_Meta_FD_187319 | JGI IMG/M metagenome (GOLD analysis project Ga0209296, IMG submission 187319) | Freshwater microbial communities from Lake Simoncouche, Canada to study carbon cycling - S_130206_EF_MetaG (SPAdes) (version 2) | ecosystem: Environmental > Aquatic > Freshwater > Lake ...
ATGACGGTGAGGAGCAAGAGCAGCCCACGTATCTGGTTAAAGCAGCCGGAGAAGAACGTGAGGTAACGCTTAATGAGCTTATCAAGTCTTATCAACTTGGCACGGATTACACCAAGAAATCGCAAGCGGTAGCAGAGGAACGCAAGGCTGTCGAGTCTGAGCGTCAAGCTGTTCAAGAAGCCAAGCAAATGCGCGATACGTACGCACAGAGACTTGAGATGATTGAGCAAATGCTTCAGCCTCAGCAAGAGGAGAATCTTGAGTACCTGAAAGAGACTGATCCTATTGGATACTCTGTAAAGGTAGCAGAGATGGTTCAAAGGGATAAGCAATTATCTGCTGTTCAAGCTGAGAGATCACGAATCCATCAGCAACAAGAGCAAGATAGACAGGCACAGATGCAGTCCGTAGTGGCTGAGGAAATGCAAAAACTGACAGCTTATATACCTGAATTTACTGATCCTGCTAAGGGTGAATCAATCAGAAATGATATTCGTGCCTTTGGTAAGCAGATTGGGTTCTCTGATAACGAATTAGCGGCTGTCTATGATAGTCGTGCGGTACTAACTCTGTATAAGGCGATGCAGTACGACAAGTTAGTCGCAAGTAAGCCAGCTATCACCAAGAAGGTGAATGAGGCTCCGAAAGCGATTAAGTCTGGCGTAAGTAAGCCTCGAGATAGTAATGCTGAAGAAATACGGAAACTAAAGGCACGAGCCAAGTCAAGCGGAAATGTCCGTGATGCGGCAAGTGTATTTGAACGATTTTTATAAGGAATTAAATCATGGCAATTTATAATGCTTATGACGCTATTGGTCAGCGTGAAGATTTGACCGATGTAATTTACGACATATCGCCTACTGAAACTCCATTTATGAGTTCCATTGGCAAGACTAAAGCTACGGCTGTTTACCACGAGTGGCAGACCGACTCCCTTGCAGCTGCTACTACAAATAACGCTGCTGTTGAGGGTGCTGACGCATCTGACGCTACTTTGTCACCTACTACTCGCTTGGGTAACTATACTCAGATTCTGCAAAAGACTATCAAAGTCTCTGGCACTCTGGATACAGTTAATAAGGCTGGTCGTAAGTCTGAGAAGGCTTATCAGTTGGCTAAGGCATCAAATGAACTCAAGCGTGACCTAGAGACCATTTTGCTGGCTAATCAAGGTCGTTCGGCTGGTACAACTAACTCTACTGCTCGTAAGATGGGTTCGTTGCTGTCGTGGATCAAAACCAATACTGATGCTAATACTACTGGCGATCCTACAACTATCGGTGTATCGACTCGTGTAGATGGTACAACTCGTACATTTACTGAGGCTTTGCTGAAAACTGTTGTTGCTGAGGTATTTGCTTCAGGCGGCACTCCTAAGATTCTGATGGTTGGTGCTACTGGCAAACAGAAAGTATCTAGCTTTACAGGTCTGTCAGCTTATCGTTATAACGTCAATGGTGGTACTGGTGGCAGTCAGGCAACTATCGTGGGCGCGGCAGACGTTTATTTGAGCGATTTTGGTTCAATGAGCGTAATTCCGAACAGGTTCATGCGTACACGCGAAGCTCTGATCCTTGATCCTGAGTACGCTGCAATCGCATATCTGCGTCCATTCATGACTAACGAGCTTGCAAAAGCTGGTGATGCTGATAAGACTCAGATTCTGGTTGAGTGCACATTGGAAGTTAAAAACGAAGCTGCTCATGGCATAGTGGCCGATCTTAACATGGCACTGTAACGTAATTTAATATATAATCCTCCCTGTAGTTATCTATGGGGAGGATTTATGAAGTGCTGTGTTGATGGTTGTGATGCTGATGTAAGAGTTAAAAATCTAAGCCTTTGCTATAAGCATTATGTAAGGTTTAAGACTCATGGGTCAGTAGGCTTCAAGAAATGTGCAAGAGGTACTTTAGAAGAAAGATTCTGGAATTTTGTTGACAAGAAATCTCAAGATGAATGTTGGCATTGGGGTGGTCAGATTCTTTCAAATGGGTACGGGAGAATATCTTTAGGCTCCAAAAAAGATGGTAACGGATTAGCTCACAGGGTTAGTTGGAAACTGCATAATAAAAAAGATATACCTAATGGTATGTTTGTTATGCATAAATGCGATAATCCTAGTTGTGTGAATCCTAATCATTTATCTATTGGAACTCCTAAAGATAATACTCAGGATATGATTGCAAAAGGGAGAAAGAAAGTTGTTTCACCAAAAGGCGAAGGTAATGGTAAATCCTTACTAGATGCTGAAAAAGTAAGATTAATTAGATCAAGCACACTTAACCATGCAGCACTTGGTAGGCAACTAGGAGTTTCTCCTAACTGTATACGAGGTGTAAGAACTGGTAGAACTTGGTCGCATATTGAGGACTTATGAACTATAGACAACAGGTTGTACATGCGGACGGTGATGGCGGCATTATCATCGAGACTAAACAGGATATTACTGAAATACTAGAAAGTAACGTCCATATCAGAGAGGCAGACAAGGCAAGGCTAGGAAATCTTAAAGAATTGCACCACGTAGCTCGGATACCTTTTACGGTCATTGATGACTTGAATAAAAAGGGAGTTATGAGAGGGTTCACTATTCTTGATGATGTAGCGTTTGCTAAGTGGCTCAATGATTCCGATAATGCACAATGGAAAGTCTATAGGGGTAACATCTAATGGGTATAACAGTTGGCGTATGCGTTCCAGCAAGGGATGAGGTTCATACTGGCTTTGCGTTTGACTTTGCAAAGATGGTCGGTAGAGATTCTAAGTTTCGTTGTGGTTCTGGAGAAAATGGGCTGAAGTTATACACAATGGCTGGTACGTTGATATTCGATCAGCGTGAAAAGCTAGTTGAGGCTGCGTTGGCTGATGGTTGTGACTATATTCTGTTCATTGATTCAGATATGCGGTTCCCTAGCGATACGATAGAGATATTGTTGAGCAGGAATGTACCGATATGTGGAGTTAATGCAGTAACTAGACGCAAGCCTACGCTACCAACAGCATTGAATTTAGAGCTAGATAAAGATGAAAATGGCAAGATTATTAGTCACGCTTGGCATAAAATAGACTCTAAAGGTAAAGAAGGTATCGAGGCTTGTACGGCTGTTGGTGGTGGCGTAGTAATGATACATAAAGATGTATTTGAGGCTACTAAGAAGCCGTGGTATGACGTAGGCTGGGGCACTAAAGGCATTATTGGCGAAGATGTTCATTTCTGCGTCAAGGCTCAAGATAGTGGATTCCAGACGTATGTAGATCACAGTCTGTCTATGCATATTGGTCACATTGGTACGTATGAGTATCGATGGGAAGATGTAGAAGATGGTGCTGTGGAGAGACACAACTCAGGGAAATAGTTATGACGGATTACAGTTCGTTAAAATCTACGATAGCGAGTTACTTAGGTCGTAGTGATCTGACTTCACAGATACCGGACTTTATCCAATTGGCTGAGGAACGGCTCCGTAGAGACCTTAGAACGCGCCAGATGCTCATTGTGGCTCGTGCTGATACCACAAGTGGTACTGAGACTGTCGGCTTGCCTACGGACTTCCTAGAGATGCGTGACGTACATCTACGTACCACTCCTGTAAAGTCAGTATCGTACCTTTCACCTAATTCATTTTTCGCAACAGCTAGAACTACTGAAGCAGGTGCTCCTGTTAATTACACTATTCTGGCTAGTGAGATTCAATTCGCTCCTATACCTGATAGTGCGTACAGTATTCAAATGTTGTACTACGGTAAACCTGCGTATCTATCTGATACCAATATTATTAACGTATTCTTAACTAATTATCCTGATGCGTTGTTATATGCGTCATTGGGCGAAGCTGAACCATATTTGATGAATGATGCGCGACTTCAAACGTGGGCAACCTTGTATGATCGTGCTATCTTAGCAATTTCTACTGCCGACCAAAATGGTGAATTCGGTGGTCAACCTATGTCAATGAGTGTGAGGTAAATCATGGCTGAAATAAGTAACTATCTTGAAAATGCGCTAATTAATGGGACGTTACGTGCTACGAGTTATACCGCACCGACTACTACTTTCTTAGCTTTATATACCAATGATCCTACAGATGCCGATACTGGTACTGAGGTCACAGGTGGATCATACGTGCGTCAGGCTATTACGTTTAGTGCTCCGTCTAACGGTGCGACTTCTAATAGCTCTGCGATTGAGTTTCCTCAATGTACGGCTGATTGGGGAACTATTACCCACGTTGGTATTCGTGATGCGGTAACGTCAGGTAATCTCTTGTATCACTCAGCATTAGATACAAGTAAGACTATTGCTAACGGTGATATCTTTAAGATAACTGCAACGAATCTTTCAGTAACTTTGGCATAGGGGTAAATTATGTCTACTATCGTTACTCGTGCTGGTAAAGGCTCTGCACTTAGTTATGTTGAAGTTGATGCCAACTTTACGAATCTTAATACTGACAAAATACAGTCAGGAAATACAGTAGCATCGTTAGTTATCACTAGTGCGACTATTAGTGGTGGAACAATTACTGGCATTACTGACTTAACTGTCGCTGATGGTGGTACTGGTGTTAGTACACTAACTGGTATTGTTAAAGGCAATGGTACGTCTGCGTTTAGTGCTGCTACGGCTGGCACAGACTATGTAACGCCAACTGGTTCTGAAACACTAACGAATAAAACGCTAACCAATCCTAGTGTAAACAATTACACAGAGGGTGTAGTTGCTATCGGTACTGTCACAACTGCAAGCACATTATCGCTAACTAACGGCACAGTCCAGACAGCTACTCTGACAGCTTCTACGGCTTGTACGTTCACGATGCCTACTGCTACGGCTGGTAAGTCATTCATCCTATTGTTAAAGCAAGCTGCGACTACTGGTAACGGTACTGCTACGTTTACTGGTGTTAAATTTTCTGGTGGTACTGCTCCGACTATTACTGCGACCGCTGGCAAGATGGATATTCTGACATTTACGGCTGACGGTACTAATTGGTACGGAAGTTTTATTCAAAACTTTACACCATAAGGGTTTAATAATGTTTGCTTATTCAAAGATTATGCAAGCGTTGGCTGTTGGCGGTGGTGGCGTAACCGTCATTCAGCGTTTCCTTGCGTCTGGTACGTGGACTGCTCCGACAGGTGTAACGTCTGTTGACTACCTTGTAGTTGCTGGAGGTGCTGGCGGTGCTGGAAACCAAGCAAATTCTGGCGGTAACGGCGGTGGTGGTGCTGGTGGATTTAGAACTGGCACAGCTTTATCTGTAACTGCTGGAACTGACTACACAATTACTGTTGGTGCTGGTGGAACTGGTGGAATTGCTACACGTAGTAATACTGGTGGTACTGGAGGAAATTCTATATTTTCCACAATTACTAGCAATGGCGGTGGTGGTGGGGCTAATGAACTTTCAGGGTCACCTTTTTTTGCAAATGGCGTAGCTGGTGGTTCTGGTGGTGGCGGTTCTCGTACTGGTGGCAATGGTGGTGCTGGAAATACTCCTTCAACTTCTCCAAGTCAAGGTAGTAGTGGTGGCGCGGGAAGTGATTCAAGTCTTTATTTAGGCGGTGGTGGAGGCGGTGGTGCTTCTGCTGTGGGTGCAAATGGTTCTGGTTCAGCCGGAGGAAATGGCGGGTCTGGAACTGCCTCTACTCTTTCAGGAAGTTCCGTAACCTACAGCGGTGGTGGAGGAGGCGGCACACTTTCTGGTGGAACTGTTGGAACTGGTGGTTCTGGTGGCGGTGGAAATGCTGGCACTAGTGGTGGTGGAAATGGTTCTGCTGGAACTACTAATACCGGCGGTGGTGGCGGTGCTGGAAGTATTACAGCCGTAACTGGATATACAGGCGGTTCTGGCGGTTCAGGCATAGTTATTCTTTCTTATTCCGTAGCATCACAAACAGTCTTTACATTTAAATCATCTACTGCATGGGTAGCGCCAACAGGTGTGACAAGCGTTGATTATTTAGTCGTGGCTGGTGGTGCTGGTGGTGGCGGTAACTATGGCGGTGGTGGTGGTGCGGGTGGGTATAGAACTGGCACATCATTAAGCGTAACGGCAGGAACAGAATATACCGTTACTGTTGGTGCTGGTGGTGCTGGTGGTGCTGGTTTGCCATCTGTAGGAAACGGCGTTAATGGCGGCAATTCAGTATTTAGCACTATTACATCTACTGGTGGAGGTGGAGGAGGTCAAGGTGCTATAGGTGGTGCAAGTGGTGGTTCTGGCGGTGGCGGTGGCGGTAATATAGCAAACCCTAGTTTTGGAGCAGGTAATACCCCATCTACAACACCTTCACAGGGAAGCAATGGTGGCAATGGAGGTGGTAACAGCCCATCATCAACTCTTAGTGGTGGTGGCGGTGGCGGCGCAAGTGCTACTGGCTCAAACGCACCATCATCATCACAAGGTGGCAATGGTGGAAATGGAACGGCTTCAAGCATCTCAGGAAGTTCCGTGACCTACAGCGGCGGCGGTGGCGGCGGTGGTGACGCAGGAGGCGGTGGTTCTGGAGGAACGGGAGGTGGCGGTGCTGGAGGAAGTTCAACAGCTCCGGGAACCGGAACAGCAGGAACAACAAATCTTGGTGGCGGTGGCGGCGCTGGTGGTACAGGTGGTGGAAGTGCTGGTAATCGCGCAGGCGGTGCAGGTGGTTCAGGCATCGTAATTATTAAAATCAACCAATAAATACATGGAAACTAAACTCTACAGAATGTACGGTATCGATGTAGCTATGTCATTGCTGCGTCCTAATGCCAAATGGGAAATATCCAATACGATGTTTACCCGTTGGGATGATCCTAGACCTTGCCCATCATGGGAAGAAGTGCAATGGGTAATGGATAAGATACGTGAGTTTGAGGACAGTATTCCTACGATATGGCTTGATGAAGATTTAAAGAAGATGAAAGCTGATGCTGAAGAATTCGAGAAAGCTGTAGCGTGAATATAAATAACTTATTCCCTACTCCGGTTGCTTTCTTTAAGTTTGGTCGTGATCTGACTGAAGCTGAACTAGAGTTTATCAAAGGTCAGGAGCATTACGCTAACGAAGGTAATACGACTAGCAAAGATCGTAAGATTCTAAAGAGTAAAGAACTTACTGAGATGCGTGAGTTTATTGAAGATTCAATGATGGAATACTTCAAAGCTATTCATGCTCCTAAGTTCGATGTGAGTCTGTATCTAACGCAGAGTTGGGCTAACTATACTGAGGCTGGACAGTACCATCATAAACACGCGCATCCAAATAGCGTAGTGTCTGGTGTGTTCTATCCACAAGCTGATCGTGCGGTAGATAAGATTTACTTTTACAAAGATGGGTATGAGCGGATTAAGGTTCCTGCTGCTGAGTTTAATCCTTACAATTCTGAATCGTGGTGGTTTGAAGTAGGTGCTGGAGATTTAATTCTATTCCCATCGCATCTAACGCACATGGTTGAGACTAAAGTAGGTGATGAAACTAGGATTAGCATAGCGTTTAATACGTTCTTAAAAGGTTACATAGGCTCAGATGAAAGTCTGACAGGTTTGCATTTAGGGGAAGAATAATGGCTCACTACGCACAGATTGATTCAAACAATATCGTGACCCAAGTTATCGTCATTGATAACAAAGACACGGCTGATGCTAACGGTACAGAGAAAGAATATATCGGTGCTGCATATTGTGAGCGTCTATTTGGTGGCACATGGAAGCAGACCAGTTATAACGGCAACATTCGTAAGAACTATGCTGGTATTGGTTATGCCTACAATGCAGATATAGATGCGTTTGTGCCTCCTAAGCCGTATGCAAGCTGGACGCTAGATGCTAATGCTCAATGGCAGCCTCCCACAGCTATGCCTACTGATGGCAAAATGTACTCATGGAACGAGGAAACTCAGACTTGGGTAGAGGTAAATGGCTAATTATGTTGATTTTGATTATTGGGTTCAGGGCTACGGCGAAGGCGACCTAAGCCAACCTGATCTATACGTTGTCTCAGGCTATTGGGATTCTGGCTATTGTGAGAACGAAGGTATTAATGCGTCTATCACATGTACAGCTACGGTATCGGCATCAGCACGAGCAATATATAGCGGTATAGCAAGCATTGCAGCTACGGCTACAGTAGTTGCTAACGGAACTGAAGTTGAAGGCGTAATAGCTCGTATAACTGGTTTAGCTACGGTAACGGCTAATGGTACGTTTGTAGCTGTTGGTGCTTCTAGCATTAATGGGACTGCTACAGTTACTGCAAATGGTAACTTTATTATTGGTGGTCGTTCAGTTATAGCTGGTGATGCAACTGTGGGTGCTATTGGTGAAATTATTGGTTACGAGTGGACTGTAGTTACTCCAGAATCAACTACTTGGGCTAGACAGTAATGGCAAAACAGAAAATTATATTTGGTGAGTGGTTGCCAGATCAGCCGGGTGTTACTGGTGCTGTGATGGATGCCTATAATTGTTATCCAGTTACTAATGGCTATGCTCCGTTACGTGAAGCAGTAGATTACTCAACTAATGCAGGTCAGAACCTACTTGTAGCATTTGCGGGTAAGTTTTCTGGTGCATCTACGCTATTTGCTGCTGGTGCTACACAGATTTACAAGTTTAACCCTAGTAATACTGGCTTAGATGCATTAACGACTACTGGCTATTCTACTGTTGAGTCATGGGATATTACTCAGTTTGGCTCTAAGATGATTCTAGCCAACGGTGCAGACCAGTTACAGGCTTATGATCTAGGTTCATCGACTTACTTTGCTGACTTGGCTGCTGCTGCTCCTGCTGCCCACTTTGTAACGGTAGTACGAGACTTTGTAGTGGCTGCTAATGTAGGTGGTGAGGAGAACAAGGTCTATTGGTCAGATATTAATGACGAGACTGATTGGACTCCGGGTGCTGCTTCTCAATCTGACTCACAAGTAATGGCTGATGGCGGTGATATTACAGGTTTAGCAGGTGGTGAATACGGTCTAATATTCTTAGAGCGTGCTATCTATCGTATGACGTATGCAGGTAGTCCGTTCTTCTTCCAATTTGATGCTATTTCTAGAACATTAGGCTGTATGTCTAATGGCTCTATCGCTCAGTTTGGTAATTTAACGTACTTCCTGTCTGACGATGGCTTTTACATGTGTGATGGTAAGTCAGTTAAGAATATAGGCGTAGAGAAGGTTAATCGTTGGTTCTTTGATAATGTCAGTTTGAGCGAAATTCAGACAGGCATGAGCGCAACTATTGATCCGGTTAAGAAGTTAGTCATCTGGAACTTTAAGAATAACTTTGGTCGCAGATTCTTGCTGTACTACTCGATTGATCTGAATAAGTGGAGCTATGGTTTAACGGACGTTAATTTCTTAGCGTATGGACTGACACCGAGTGCCACACTTGAGCAGTTAGATATTTACTATTTTGATAGTACAAACCAGAAAACTGGTACGTATACACAAAGTAGCACTACTGTTACGGTTACTGTTACAGATCATGGGTTAGAGACTGGTGCTTATGTATCTTTTGATGCGACTTCTGGTGCTGGAGTAGATGGAGCATTTACAGTAACAAGAACTAGCGCAAATATATTTACATTTACGGCTGCAACTGGCGCAACTATTACTACGTCAAATTGCACAATTACCTTGCCTAGTCTTGATAACGCAGTAGAGCAGATACCGTTAGATTCACGTACTTGGGCTGGTGGTCAGCTTATATTCGTTGGTGTGCGAGATCAGAAGATTGTAGTTTTCTCTGGTGCATTGCAAGCGGCATACATTACTTCTGGAGATATTGACATTGGACGTTCTATTATCACATTGGCAAAACCTATTATCGATAATGGAATTGCGTCAGTCACCGTTGCCAGTAGAAAACTATTGTCAGATAGCGTCGAATTCGGAACAACAGCGACACCAGACTCAGAGAACAGAGTGCCATTAAGGGCTAACGGTAATTACCATCGTATTAAGGTAGCACCGACTAATGCTAACTGGGAAACGATTATCGGCTGTGAAATTGATATTGTTACGCAGGGTACTCGATGACTAGATCAGTACAGTTTAGGACGTTACCTGTCTTTGGTGCTGATGAACGTCAAGTATCTGAGGTAGTCCGTGGGATCATGGACGGTAAGACGAATAATACTGGAACGGTTACTTTAGCGACTGGTAATGCTGTAACGACTACGCTGTATGACGGTCGTATAGGCAAGGAGAGCCTTTTATTCTTTACTCCTGTATCTGCGGCTGCATTTACTGACGCAATGCCATACGGAGCGTTTCAGGACTCTACAAACCAGACTGCTGCTAATACTACGACTGCGTATGCAATTACATTAAATACGACTGACTACTCCAATGGAGTATATGTATCTAACAGCTCTCGTATTAACGTGCGAAATGCTGGTGTTTACAACTTGCAATTTTCTATTCAGTTTAAGAATACGACTAATAGCAGCCAAGATGCAGATGTATGGTTTAGAAAGAATGGAACGGATATAACGGCTTCTAATAGTCGGTTTGGTATTCCAGCAAGGAAAAGTTCAGGTGATCCTAGCCATATTATTGGTGCATTAAATTACTTTATTGAATTAGCAGCAGGTGACTATCTTGAGATAATGTGGAGAGTTACAGATACTGGCGTAACGATTGAAACATTTGCGGCAGGAACTAGTCCGACTAGACCGTCAATACCTAGCGTTATTACTACGGTAAACTATGTTTCTAATAAAGCATCATCTAACATATATGTTAGCAGTCAGACACAAGGAAGTGCTACTCTGACACATTGGGCTAATAACACGGCAGATAAAACGTATGGCTATATTGTGGTGGGTTAATGGAGTATAGATATATTGCTCCACAGGAACTAAGACTATGGTGGGCTAGTGTAAGAACTGGCTTAGAGAAAATTAAAAGTAGGAGTCCAGAGAACTGGATTATTGAAGATGTATATACAGACTGTTTCAATCAAAAGAGTCTGTTGTTTGTACTGATAGAGAATAACCACTACGCTGGCTTCTTTGTCCTGCAACCACAAGGTGAGACTATGCATCTATGGGCTGCTTATTCGTTAGAAAATAGTTATGATGTTGTCGAAAATGCCTTAAAATACATCAAGGGCATGGCGGCAGAGGCTAAGGTTAAATACATAACATTTTCTAGCCATAGGCGTGGTTGGGCTAAAAGGGCGGCTGATTACGGATTCCGCCCACGACAATGGATTAGTGAGGTGTAATTATGGGCGGCGGCGGCGGACAACAACCAACTACTACAACAACGAGCATTGATCCTAGCATCAAGCCGTATGTTACTTATGGTCTAGAGGAAGGCAAACGGCTCTATGAGTCAGGCACTCCTACATTCTTTCCCGGTCAGACGTATGTAAGCCCATCGGAGCAGACTCAGCAAGCACTTAAAATGGCTCAGGAACGAGCTATGGCTGGCTCTCCGCTTACTAGGGCAGCGCAGGATGAGACGCTAGCTACGATTCAAGGACGAGGCGTTAATCCATTCCTAGCGGGTGCTTTAGAAGGAGTGAATAGACAAGCTGGTGTTGATTACACTAATGTAATCCAAGATTTGAATTCTAGGACTGCATCTGCTGGTCGTTATGGCTCTGCTGCTCAAGGTCAACAGATAGGTCAGGCTCAAGACATATTTGCTAGAAACATAGCTGAAGCTGGTAACAGAATGGCTTTCCAAGCTGCTGAGGCTGAGCGTCAGCGTCAAATGGCTGCGGTTGGTGCTGCTCCTCAGATGGCTCAGGCTGACTATGCTGATATACAGCGTCTATTAACTGTTGGTGGCGCTAAAGAAGCTCAAGGTGCGGCAGAACTGCAAGATGCAATGAATCGATTTAACTTCCAGCAAAACATACCACAAGCAAAACTCAGTCAGTTTGCTAACCTATTCTCTAGTGTTCCTCAAGGAACTCAGACGGTACAGACTGCTACACCTACAGGGGGTAAATAATGGGTGATCCAGTTACTACAAGTATGATGATTGGTGCTGCTACTGGTGCAATGACTAATAAAAATCCATTAAAAGGTGCATTAATGGGTGGTGCTTTAGGTGCTGCTGGTGGCTCATTTGCAGGTGGATTTGGCGGCGCTGCTGGTGCTGCTCCTGAAGGAATTATGGGAAGTGCTGCTGGATATGCTCCTCAAACTGCTGCTCCTACATTTATGCAGCAACTTGGTGGTGGATTTTCAGGTGTAGGTTCAGATATTGGAGCTGCTAATACATATTTAAATCAAAACCCTTTTACAGCACAAGCTGGAATGAGTTTGGCTAAAAGTGCGTTTGCTCCAGAACAACCTATGCAAATGGCTCCTGCTGGACAAATTAATAGAGGTCAGATTGCTCCAATGGACTACATGAGTCTATTAAATCCACAGCAGCAAAGTGTTATCCGTCCACCACAAATTTCATTATTGGGGTAATGTATGGCACTAACAGATCAAGAATTACGCGACGAATGGATTAAGCAAACTGGAAGAAGTGGTAATAATTCACTTTTAGATATGTTTTCTAGTGTTCCACTTTCTACTGGGCAATCAGTTTCTATTGGTAATAGAGGCTCTATTCCTATTTCTAATAGTAGAAGTTTGACTGATTACATTCCTAGTGAAATACCCAATGTATTTGGTCAAAGAAACCCAGCGTATGAAAGTTTGTTAGGAGTTCCTCAGTCTCAAGCATTATCTAAACAGTCTAATGTAGCTGGTCTATTAGGTGCTGCTGCTGCATTAGCTCAAGGTATGGGTAGACAAGGTGGCAGACGTTCTGCTGCACAAAATATATTAGGTGCTTTAGGTGCAGGTTATGGGGCTGCTGGTCAGCAATATCAACAAGGTCTACAAAACTTTGCTCTACAACAGCAAGCAGCTAATCAGCAATTGCAGCGCCAAAAAACATTGCGTGATTTGCAAAGAGAAGAAGCAGCTATTGGTTCTATAGATGAGCTAATAAAAGCTGACCCTTCTATTGATGCTGCTATGAAGGCTTATCTTTTAAATAACAAAGATAAAGCACTTCAAATGTATATGCAGCGTCAAAGTTTGCAGAAATTTATGGCTGGTAGACAAGCTCCTGCGGCTACTGCTCCATCTGCTGAAATGGTTGCTTATAACGAGCAAATGGTTCCTTATACTACTAGCGGTGGAGATACCAGAGTAATTCCACAAGCAGCTCCAGTACGTGAGCCAACAGGTCAATTAGCCCCCGGAACGGTTGAAACAGCTCCAGTACCACAGCCTTATACCGGAGAGTTTGGTGCGCTTCCTACGGCTCCTAAAGCCGCTCCTCCTGTTAATCCATTAGAAGCCCAGATAAGAAATGCTGATTTAATGGCAGAGTATTTCCAAAGCCAAGCTGGTATTGATCCTGATGCTGGGGCTAAAGCTAAACAACAACAAGACATAGCTAAAGATTTACGTGGTCAATTTAGAACAGATTCTTTAATTAATCAAATTGCTTCTCAATCAGATAAAGTTTATCCAACTTTAAAGAAGCGTATGGATTCTCTTATTTCTCGTTCTAAAACTATGACTGAGGAAAAGATTAATTCTGAATACAATAATATTATGCAAGAAGATGCAAAAATTCTTGAAAATATGGACCCAACAATTCTTGCTTTTGAGATTAAGCGTCGTGAAGCAATGGCTCCAAAAATTAATCTTCCTAGTGAGTCAGAAAGAACTGCTGGCTTCTTAACGACAAGACTTCAGGGTGCATTAACTCAGCTTCAATCTGTTACTGGTCAAACTCCATCTGCTGCTTCACCTAATATTGGTGCTGAAACTGTTCGTTTATTAACAGGCTCTGATTATCTTAAAAATCTTGTTAATCCAGAGTCTCGCCAACAAGTTGAAGCTGCACAGCTTGAAATGCTTGACGCTGCGTTAACTCTTGGAACTGGTGCTGCTTATACAAAAGATCAATTGCAAAATTATCAAAAATCTTATTTCCCACAACTGGGTGATAAACAAAAAACTATTGAAGATAAAGCAAAACGATTGCAGCAACTTCTTCAAGCGGCACAAATTAAAGCTGGTAGAGCTGCTCCAACACAAGCGCCATCATTTGATGTTGATGCTTTAATCAAACAAGAACTTGATCGTAGGAAGGGGAAATAATGGCAGATTTATCTGGCGTTTCTACAAAAGACCTTGAATACGCATCTCGTGGTCAATGGGATAAGGTCTCAACTAAAGGCTTAGAAGCTATGGCTTCTGCTCGTGGTATGAGCACTCAAGAACAGCCGTCTGTTATGGCTCCTGTACCATATTCTCCTACTGCTGAAACTGTTAGAGCTGCTGCTGGTGGTCTTGCATTTCAATCCGCTGATGAATTGGAGGCTGCATTTCGTAGTGGTGCAATTAGTGGTCCAGAATATACAAAGATTAGAGATCAATTAAGAGCACAGCAAGGACAGTTTAGACAAGATATGCCGGGTCAAGCATTGGCTGCTGATATTGGTGGATCATTAGCTTTGCCTCTTGGCGTTATAGCTAAACCAGTAACTCGTGGATTAGGGATGATTGGTGATGTTTTATTGGGAGCTGGCATAGGTGCTGGTACTGGCGTAGGCATGGCTCCAACAATGCAGCAAGCACCAGAGGAAGCCGTTAAAGGCGGTTTAATGGGTGGATTATTTAGTGGTTTAGTGAGTGGTGCTGGTCGTTTGCTTGCTCCTAATGTTCGTCCTGAAGCTGCTGCATTACGTGAGCAAGGCATCCCATTAACTCCGGGTTCTGCATTTGGTGGTCGTATTCAGCAAATAGAGCAATCTGCTGAAAGTATTCCTCTTGCTGGTCGTATTATTACAGGTGCTCGTGAGAAGCAATTTGAAAAGTTTAATACTGCTGCATATAACAAAGTATTAAGTAATCTTGATCCTAAATTAAAAGTTCCTTCTAATGTTGTAGGTCGTGATGCTTTTAACTATGTTGAACAACAAATTCAGAATCAATACGAAAATATAGTACCTAATTTACGTATTACTTATACTCCTAGAGTTGGACAATCTTTTGACGCTGTTGTCTCTAAATATTCTGGCACTAAATTACCAAAAGATTTGCGTGATGGATTTGAAAAGTATGTGGATGGATTGAAGAAAGATTTTTCTACAACTCAGGTAATGAATGGTCGTAGAGCGCAGGCTATTAAGCAAGATTTAGGTGATATGGCTTCTGCTTATTCTCAGGAAACTGGTGCAAATAGATTGCTAGGTAATGCTTATCGTGATCTTCAGGGTGTATATATGAATATCATGAAGAATCAAAATCCTGCTGAAGCAAATGGTTTAAAAAAGGCAGATGCAGCTTATCGTGATTTTGTTAGAGTTCAAACTGCTATTGCAAAGACTCGTGGTGAAGAAGGCATATTTACTCCTGCTCAATTAGAGGCTTCTGTTCGTCAGGCTGATAGATCAACTCGTAAAGGTGCATTTGCTCGTGGTGCTGCTCCAATGCAGGATTTGTCTGGAACTGGTGTAAGTGTTTTAGGTACTAAAGTTCCTGATAGTGGAACTGCTGGTCGTGGAATGACTGCTGCTGCTCTTACTGGCGGTGCTGGTATGGTCGATCCTACAATGGCAGCATTAACTGGACTATCTACACTTCCTTATTTTGGTCTTGGTGAGAAACTAATGTTTGCTCCTAGAAATCCAACATTCTCAGAAGCAGTTCAAAGAGCTAGGGCTGCTGCTCCATTTGCTATTCCCGGACTACTCGGATTAACTCAATAGGTGCATCATGGCAAAGAACAAGATTAGTGAATACAGTTCTACCGCATCCAATAATACGGATAATATAAAAAATGAAACTCTTACTCAAGAATATTTAAAATCAATATTAAATTACGATTTTGATACTGGTATTTTTACTTGGAAAGTTAGTAAATCAAAAAGAGTTAAAATTGGAAATATTGCTGGATGGTTATCTAACGGATATAGAGAAATCGAAATAGATAGTAAAAAATATAAAGTTCACAGACTTGCTTGGTTATATGTAAATGGCGAAATGCCTAAAAATTTAATTGACCATATTGATGGCAATAGATCAAATAATAAAATATCTAATTTAAGAGAAGCAACATATCAGGAAAATAGTGAAAATTACAAAACACCAAAAACAAATAAATCAGGCGTTAAAAATGTTTCTTGGTATAAAAAGTTAGGTAAATGGGTAGTGTCTATAAGCATTAAAAAAACAAAAAAAACAATTGGCTATTTTGATAATTTAGAATTTGCTGAATTAGTTGCTATAGAAGCTAGAAACAAATACAGATTGGAGTTCGCAAATCATGGCTAAAAATAAAATTAGTGAATATTCATCAGTTGCGTCAAACAATACAGACATCGCCGGGATAAATATAGCTGAGGGCTGTGCTCCATCGGGTATTAACAATGCTATCCGTGAGCTAATGGCTCAGATTAAAGATCAGCAAACAGGCTCAGACGCTGATAACTTTGTTGTTGGTGGTGCGTTTACGTGTACTGGTGCTGCTGTATTTAGCTCTACTGTAGCGTTAGGCTCTACAGCTACTGCTACTACGCAATCGGCTGGAGATAACTCTACTAAGGTAGCTACAACTGCTTATGTTGGTAACTCTGTAGCTCTTGCTTATCCAGTAGGCTCAATATATATCAATGCCTCCGTTAGCACTAATCCTGCTACATTGTTTGGCTTTGGTACATGGACTGCGTTTGGTGCTGGTCGTGTAATGGTAGGCTTAAACGGAAGTGATTCTTCATTTGATACTCTTGAAGAAACTGGTGGTTCTAAAGACGCTATCGTTGTAAGTCATACTCACTCAGTTAGTGATCCCGGTCATAATCACACAGTTGGAATTCAGACTAAAACACTCGATCAAAATGCTGGTGGTTCAAGTCTTGCTGGTGCTGGTACTACAACTACAAGTACGGCAAGCACAGGTATTTCTATATCTTCAACAGGATCATCAGGTACTAACGCTAACTTGCAACCATACATTGTCGTATATATGTGGAAGCGAGTTGCATAATGGACAAAATACAATTGACAGACGAGCAGATTGACCATATTGCAGAACGTGCTGCTGAAGTAGCTTTTAAGCGTATCTATGAAGAAGTAGGTCGGTCAGTTGTAAAGAAGATATTCTGGATTGTTGGTGCTGGTGCTTTAGGTCTAATGATATGGTTGGCTGGTAACGGTCAGCTACCTAAGTAATGTGGACCCACTTACAATTCTTGCTGCTGCGAAACTGGCTGCAAGCGCAATTAAACAAGGTTGTGAACTGTATCAATCGGCTAAGGCTGATGGTATGGAGTTGGTTGACGCATACGGTAAAGTTAAAGATGTGGTTGCTGACATTAGCGGTCATTTGGGAAACTTTTTTAAAGCACATGAGCAACTTGAGAAACACGTTCACGAAGAAGAATTAAAGACTAAGAAAGTCCGTGATCCTGAGCTATCGTTAAATCAAGAGGCATTTAATCGAGTGCTGGCTCAGAAAGAAATGATACGACTAGAAACAGAGTTACGCGAAACGCTCGTATATTCGGCTCCTAAAGAACTTGGGGCAATATGGTCAGAGTTTGAAGTAATGCGCGATAGGGTTAAGGCAGAGCGAGCAGAGGTTCAGCGTCATGAATTGCAGAAACAACAGGCAGCAATATGGCGACGGGCAAGTATAAGAAGAAAAATCGCGGAACAGATGACATCAATAATCGCGGTCGTGTTCATAATATTGTGGTTCCTATGGCTGATGATACTCCTCCGAACGAGCCACACATACCGTGGTCTTTACTCATTACCGTCCTTATTCTGTGTATTGTGTTAGTTATCGTATTGCCTGTAATGGGTGTTGCTTACATGGATATGAACAATGCTATGTACAAGGCTGCTGAAGAAACACGCAAGATGAAAGAACTGCGATTGCAGATTATTAAAGAATTAAAGGGTGAAGAATAATGCTTACTTTATTATCAACATTTATGTCGTTTCTATCTGGTGGACTTCCTAGTCTACTTAATTTCTTTCAGGATAAGTCTGATAAGAAGCATGAATTAGCGATGGCTCAGGTTCAAGTCCAGATGCAGCTAGAGATGCAGAAAGCAGGTTTCCAGTCTCAGGAACGTGTTGAAGAAATACACACAGAGCAGATACAGATACAAGCAGCCTCAGACGAGCGTCAGGCACTCTACCAGCACGATATAGCTATTGGTCAAGGTGCAAGCCAATGGGTAATCAATGCTCGCGCTATGGTGCGTCCTACGGTCACCTACGGTCTATTCTTCTTGCTAGTCGGTATTGATATAGCTGGTGTCTGGTACGCATGGACTCAGAATGTGCCATTTAAGCTAATGATTGATGAGGTATGGGATTCTGATACTCAGTTGATATGGGCATCTGTTATAGCGTTTTGGTTTGGTACTCAGGCATTTGGCAAAAAATGAAGGTAAGTGATAATGCACTTAAAGCCATAATGCACCATGAGGGGGTAAGGTTAAATCCTTACCGTTGTCCTGCTGCGCTGCATACGATCG
>Ga0209296_1001416_pt1 | contig 18487 bp, 13 predicted proteins | sample S_130206_EF_Meta_FD_187319 | JGI IMG/M metagenome (GOLD analysis project Ga0209296, IMG submission 187319) | Freshwater microbial communities from Lake Simoncouche, Canada to study carbon cycling - S_130206_EF_MetaG (SPAdes) (version 2) | ecosystem: Environmental > Aquatic > Freshwater > Lake ...
CAAGACGTAATCGTACAGAATCAATTAGATAATCAACATTTGTTTGGGTAGTAATCATTTAATCTCCATTATACTATATTTATTTTTATTTGTCAAGTGGAGCCTCTGGCCAGGGCGTATTAACAAAATTATTATTAAGCACTAGCTTTGGAAAGTCCCTTAACTTCTGTCGATACTCGTACCACTCTTCTCTATTTGTAATTGGCGAGTCTGGTAAAACCTTCCAGTCAGAGTCAGAGAGAAGCTTACCCCTCTCTTCCCTGATTACACCAATAGCCCACTCTTCGTGAGGCTCTACTCTCCCATCCACCTCGGTTTCGTATCGAGTAACAATCGGGAGTATTTGAATAAGTTCCATTGTTGTCATGTTTAACCTACCTTTGCCGCACTTAATACTGTCCCTGTTGTACCCGTTGTAACTGCTAAAATGTTTGCTCCGGTATTTCTAACATAAAGTTCTAAATTTGTACCCGCCGCCAAATAAACAATTTTTGTTACGTAAGCTCTCATATCGGCTTGAATAATACCAGCCAGAAGAGCACCGGTACCAAAAGCACCGCCGGTTACAACCTGCCAAGTGTTACCTGTCTGATTACCAATAACTCCAGCACTTATAACATAAAAACCAGCATAGGTGGTAGTTAAACGACTATTTGCTACGCTATCCAAAGTTCCATTAGTGTAAGCAACTTGAAAAGTTATCTTTGCGTCAGCACCCGCTGCAACATTCTGAGCAGTATTTTTATATAATCCGCCGTAATTATACTGAAGAACATTATTATTTGCTGTTAAGGCTCCAGTAACATCTAAAGTACTACCCACGCTTAAAGTACCTGAAATCGTAGTGTTACCGGAAGTACCATTTACTATGAACACATGCGGAGGGGACCCTACTTGAAGATTTCCTGAGTTACCATTGACTGTGAACTTATGTGTACCAATACCGGCATGAATATTTCCAGAAACAGCTATATCGCCAACTGTTGTAATATTACCAGTTGTTCTTTCTAAAATAACATTAGGGACTGGGTTAAACCCCGCATCATAATTGTTATCAAAAAGATAAAGTCCATCTGTATTTAAACGATACTTAAGAGCTGTCCCGTTAATTGTTCTTGAATATCCATAAAGACCCTGAACATCTCCCACAACAGTGGGCATTATGTTTACGTTTGAATTGTACAGATATATAGAATTATTACCTGTAGATGCATTTTGTAAAATAAGTGCACCACCCGGGTAATTATTTGCTACAACAAAACTATTTGTAGCGTCAGTTGTTACGGTTGCTTGTGGTGATATTGCTGAGTAAGCACCATTATAAAAAGAAATACCGCCGTTATTACCGCTAGTACCACTAGCCATAATCTTAAGCGCATCACCGTTGTCTAATGGTGCTGTAACAGTACCTACTGTTATACCATTACTGTTTACTACGGTTCTACCCGCGGTTAATCCCGCACTATCTAAGATAACTGCACCGGCTCCAGCAAGTAGTTTACCATTACTTGCAATATCTACTTGAACTATACCACTACTGGCATAGGTTGTTAATCGACTAATACCACTTGTTGTGTAAATTTTTAACCCAGTCTGTGGTGATGATGCAGTACCAGCGCCCGCCCAAATAGTTCCATTTGTGCCTATACTAATACCACTGTTTACAGTAAGGGTACCCATATTAGCTGCTACTGCGTCTAGTTGAGTAACACTTAGTTTGGTAGCTGTAATAGTTCCGGCGGTAATTAATGAGCCGCTAATTGTAAGCGCCTCAATATTTTCACCTTTAATTGTGCCCGCAGTAATTAAAGCGCCGCTAATAGTTCTTGCTACAATTTTATCACCAGTGATTGTAGCCCCTGCAATATTACTTGCTGTGATGGAATTGTTAGTAATAAGAACGCCACTAACTGTACCTGCAAGAATATTTTGACCAGTAATTGTGCCATTCGCAATTTGACCTGATGTTAAAGTATTTGAGGCTATCTTATCAAACGTAATTGTACCTGCTGTAATAAGGGCACCGCTAATTGTGTTAGCTTGTATTTTGTCACCGGTAATTGTGTTAGCAGCGACGTGATAACCGGTAATAACACCGCCAATAATGTTACTTCCGTAAATAGAATCAGCTGCAATTTTACCAGATATAACTGAGCCAGTAGCAAGTGCTGCCGCTGTAACTGCTTGAGCTCCCAATAACTCTGCCGTAATACCACTAATTACAATTTTGTCGGCGGTAATTACTCTAGTCGTTATTTTGTCAGCTGTAATAGAATTAGCCGCTAAATTAATAGCTGTAATGCCACTAGTAGCAATTTGTGTAGAACTAATTGTTCCCGCAGTAATGAGGGAACCGCTAATTGTACCTGCAAGTATTTTATCACCCGTGATAGTATTACCAGCAATATTGCTTGCCGTAATGCTGTTGTTTGTAATAAGGACGCCACTAATAGTACCATTTACTATCTTTTGACCGGTAATAGTTCCATCGGCAATCTGCCCAGATGTAAGTGTATTTGACGCAATCTTATCGAAGGTAATTGTCCCGGCGGCTATTTTACCAGCCGTAATAGCATTAGCAGTAATTAATGAACCACTAATTGTTAGTGCTTCAATGTTCTCACCCTTAATCGTACCCGCTGTAATAAGTATACCACTAATGGTGCGCGCTAGAACTTTACTGCCGGTAATAGTGCCATCTGTCATCAAAATTCCAGATACTGTTCCGTCAACAATCTTTTGACCTAAGATACTTTTATCACCAATAAGATTGGGTCCGATAACTATACTGTCACTCACACGAATAGTCACCGCATCAATAACATCTGCTTCAAGGTCATCAACTTGAATAAGCGTGCGTGGTAAGAATTGATACAGTCTATATGATTGCCCACTTACGGCTGCTTTATGATGTAGTCTAATCCAGTTTATGTTTTCAACAAATGGTAAAGTATAGACTACTGAATTACTAACTGGAGAACTAAATGTAACTGCATTTGCAATAGCAGACGCTTCTCCTGAGTACGCAGTAAGTTTACTATATGAGCCTGAAATAGTTACTGGTCCACTGTAATAATTTGCGCCGGAACTAAATCCAAGCCCAGTACTAAAATAAAATTTAAATGAGTCGCCCGAGTAAGCACGCATCGACAAGTTTTTGTAACGACCGTCCTTCTCCCGAGAAACAATCAGGCTATTCCAATTACCACTATATGTAAAATATGTAGTATTTGTGTCCGTATATAAATCGTTTGCAAGTTTTGGTACACTAAAATAACTAAGCGCTAAAGGAACCTGTAGTTGTGCTATATTATTCTCATTATTGTAGATGTACTCATAGTTTGTAAACTCTGATGGAAAAAAAGAATCAGCTTCCAAGTATTACTCCTTTATCACTTATAGATTTTACAAATATTCCCAGTCTTCTTCGATTTCTAGTCTCGTCTGTTATATACACGTAGGGTAAGTTTTCAGACAAATTAGTTAATAAAACTGCTCTAAACACATAAGTTGTATTGCTTGTTTTGTAGTTAGTTGTTGAAATAAGTCCCGACTGTAGCGCTGCATTTTTATCGTCCGCTAACACTGCAAAAGAATCTGTGTCTTTAGTAATAGAGGATATATCGTGTGTATGCAGTATTCGAAATGTCGGGGTAGTTGTTCCTATCTTAAAATCAGAGAATACTAAATTACTTGCCTGAGTAGCATAGTCAAAGATTTTTGTTGGTGATATGGCAACTTCTAGTTTAAATGAAAGTGGGACTTTATCTTTTCCAACAATAAATCCTTTGTTAAAGGTAAGGATATGGTCTTTAACTGTAAGGGCATTTGAAAGATAATCGGTTAAATTAAATTTATATAAACTATTGTTATCTTCTGTAAAAGTTAATGGCACACTACTTATTTGATAATAATTATCCACTGTATACACTGCAATTGTTTGAGCATAGTTTACACCAACTTTATAAGTATTCTGTGTACTAGCTGCCAATTTAAAAGCATCATTTAACCGAAAATAATGTGTAACTACTTTTGTTGAGGCATTGTATTGACCATTTATTTTTGTTAATGAACTAAGCGGATAAAATCTAGTAATATTTGAATTCGTATTTGGGTTATTAATATATTTAATAACAATTCCGTTAATGTTACTAGGCATTACTGTATTAGCTACGTCAAGAGAAGAACCAAGTGTATTGTAGTATATATACAGTTCTCGTTGATTATTAATTAAATTTAATACGTAAGGAGAAGCCGTAGTGTTTGGTGTTGCATGATTTGGTCTAGGCGCACTCCTTGGGAGAGCTAATCTGCTAGTTAAATTAATTTTAAAAAAAGTGCCGGGATTAGTAATTGTATAGTTAGCAGTAGTTACAACGGAAATAACTCTAACAGCTACGTATTTTCTAGAATTAATGATAGTATTCAGTTGAGTATTTGTTAGAAGTGTAGTAGGGCTGTTAAACGCAGGAACTGGGAGTGAGCTCGTTGCTATTTCCATTAAGCTTGCTTGATTTACCATCTTATTATTTATCTTTTTGCTAGTCGCATCAAAACTTTTTTGATATACAAAAGACGTTTCATCAATTGCAAAGTCTTCCTGCTCTCCTGCATAAACTCCCAATGTAACTGTTTTTAGACTTTTATAATCTAAATTTACTTTTATAATACTACCGGCAAATGTTAATCTAAACCCAGTAATACTTGGATTATCTAAGTAACGAGGGTCAAAAGTTACATTACTAACAATTTTATTTCTTAAAAAGAAAGACTCTGTTTCATTTTCAAGAGTATTTTGAAAGGCAGCTTCAGCATAAATATTTAAATTCTGTAAATTACTGTATACTAAGGAAATAGCATCATTAAGAATAATGTCATTACTAACTACCTCACCTGTTAATTTTTCTAGAAAATCTTGTATGGTATATTTTTCAAATAATGTTACAAATAATGCGTTTAAAGACATTGTCGTTTTATTTGATAATATAGGTGCGTCGTTTACGCCTATTTTTTGAACAACATACTTACCAGTTATTCTTCCAATATCGTTTTCCTCGTCTATATCATCAAACTGTGCTTCATCTATGGCTAAGTAAAGAGAGGCGTCAATTATTTCAAAATTAGGATTTCTTACGTTTAACATAATCTCTGGCATTGGTATTTGAATATCATATACACCAGATTTACCTCTTAATTTAAACTTAACATGGCTTGAAACAACCTTTGGACCAGCAGAAACAAAGACATTATACTTACCGAATGTTGGCTGGTCTGTCTTTAATATAGCCCCTGTGTAGGGATTAAATCTAACTCTATCTACACTAGGAGCCGGTGGTGACGGCTGCGAAACAGCGTCTAACCTACTTAGTGGTTTATCTTTTGTACTCATGAAGGCTCCTCAAAAAATTCTGCGGCATAAACAACCTCATCACCCTTAAGATAATAACGTTCATTATAGCCTAATTTAGGTACCCGTGTGAAGTGGAAGATGGCAGTCTGTTCATTATCCCCGCTAATAATACTTTCTGAGTACTCAAATTCAACATCTACATCATCTAATTTATGCAAACTACCATAAGGGTCTCCCTTACGTTCTAATTTCTTAATTTCACCATAATATATGGACACATTTCTCCCACGTACAATTAACACATTACCAACTTTTTGCTTAGTAAAATAAAAAAATTTATCCGAATAATCTTTGTAAATATTACGTAAGCTAAGTGGACTTTTTGGAGATTCCCAAAACATATTATAATATTTAAAATGAGGGTTACTCTCAAATAGAGATGTATAGTGAGAATCTAACCTAGTATTTATAGTTGATATAGCACTAACAAGTCCGCTATAAGTAAGTTGCTGAAGCATTGAGTAATCTGCGGGGGTACTATAAGATTTACCCGCTGCATTAAAATCACTCATACCAATTAAATTAATGTACCCAATATAATTAGCTTTATTTTTAAGAGACCCTGCTTGGTGGTCATAAAGATTTACAAAAACTTGAGAGTAACCTCTTGTTCGATTATCGCTTATTTTCCAATTCCAACTACTGTTATTGTATGTCAGTGAGCGTGTATATTGTCTATCTACAAATTCCGTTGTTCCTGTTTTTTGTTTATAATACGGGTTAAGGTCTGCGCCACTATAGTTACCAACAAAACCATACTGCAATGTTTTAGGCAGAGATGGTTCATCTGGGTCATTAGCCCGAATTAATCCCCACAAATCTTCAGATTTTTCATCAAAAAGAATGGAGACATCATCTTGATACATACCCCTTGTAAAATAAAATTCGTTACCTGGATTATATGCGCCAAATTGTGGTGAATATACTTTAGTATTTGTTGATGGTATTCTTACTTGAAATGAATGATTGGAGTAAACTTTAGGTGCGTTGGCATTATTTACATATTGATGTGTATTTTGTGCTAAGTATACAGACCCATAGTAACCAAACCATTTCCTAGTAATGCCTGAACCACCGTCTACATACCCATACGAATTTCCAGAACGAGCATACTGAAAGTCATCTCCCTTCGGTAATGTAATAATAGGGTTGCGAGTACTTGTTTGCGAAATTGGCGCTTCTGGCATGTCTACTATGACTACTTGACGAGCATCGGTATTTCCGTAGTATTTGAGAGAGACTAGTACCTCATTATATACATCAAAGTATGGATTCCAAGCAAAAGTTGCTAAACTAGATTGAGGATTATAACGACCAGCAACATCGACAAGACCTCCCCATTTAGTAACCCCATCTGGAAAATAATCTTTATCATTACTAACAGGAACTGCGTACTCTTCTTTTGAATATGACCAATCCCCAGGAACAACGTCGTACTGAGGATATTTAACCGAGGATGTTCCTCCGTAACCAGTTAGGTAAAATATAGAACCGGTAAGTGGCATTGGTCTGTTCTTAAGTCTATCTACAATATAGCGTTGTTTACCGGTAAGTTTATTCATATTAGTTGTACTTAGAACCGAGTTACCAGAAACAACTACCCCACTAACCGCAGCCCAATTATCTGTATATGACAAATCTCCATCTGTATAGGAGTATAAAGTTGAGTAAAAAATGTGATTTAAGTTTACTTCATTAAAAGTAAATTTATTAGATGAGCGAGTTAAAAAATAATTACTAAAATGAGCATATTTATTTTGAAAATTTGCTGTATCAGTCGGGTCACTCTTGCGTGGGTTTATATTAACAAGTAGAACTAAACTAATAGGTACAAGCTCACCATCCTGAAAATCTAAGTTTGTTAGATTTACTCGGATATTAGTTATTCTTGCGTTTGCTGTTAAGTATCCGCCAGTCTTTGCCTGGTTTCTACCTGACCCGTCTTTTACAGTAAACGTATACGTACCACCCTTATTTGGTGTTGGGGATACATTTACCCCGGCAATGTTTAATGGAGCCGCCGAATAATACTTATAGTAAATGCTATTGCTAGCAGTTTTGTAAATATTTAAATAAGAAAATTCAGTATACTTTACAATAATTCCTAGAGCAACTCCATCGTCGTACACGCCACCAGCGCCTGTCGTTCCAAAATCATTTATAGAATATTCACTAACTTCAGAATTTCCTAAATCAGTAAGCATACCATCTATTTTTATATGCACACCGATATCCGCATAAGTCATCCCTGTTCTATAGACAAATGAGCCTTTCCATATAGTAAAGTCTGGCGAGTACCAGTTTAGAGGAAAAGCTTTGGGTGAGTAGGCGTGAGCATCCATAAATAATGGTTGTGGGGCTGCTAGCATTTTATAAATATATGCGTTATTTAAATTAAATGTATTTAAGTCTTCCGCAGCAATTGGTTGTCCCTCTGTAAATTCAGGAACTGGTTGAAAATCTATTAGCATTGTTTCTCCTAAAAAGATAGCCTTTTCGTCGGATTAGTTGTGTACGTTGTTCCGATAGTAAATAAGTCATCCAGCGTATACAGCCCGGATAGTGAAAGTAGTGTTAGGTCAGCTTTTGCTAAATTATTCCCATAGTCTATGCCAGTAATTGAAAAGTATTCATCTATATCGTAAACACTACTTGTTAACCGTATAGTTTTACCTAGCTCTATACCACTAACCACAGCAATTTCTTTAGCAGAAACTTCAAGCCTTGGATTAACCATTAAGTACTTTGCCATTTCTATAATTCTTTTTCCTTGTGATTCTGATTGCACATAAGGATTATCTGGCAGGCGAAGTTCTTTGTACCCGGATATTGTCGGAAATTGATTAAGTTGTTTTATATAGGTTTCTTGAGAAGTTGCCTCTAAAGAGCGTCCGTAAATAAATATCTCACCAATATATAAAGTACCAGCACCTTGTTCAACATTATGACTTAAGTAAAACGTTGCTGATTGACTAGACACTACCTTTGTATCTTCTTCTATTGTGTAAGTTCCTGGTGTGCTAGTTGAGACATACCTAGGTATGTACATTTTTGTATAGTTTCCAATACGAGCGTTTACTTTACGCCGTGTTCCAAAAATGTCTACTGCGCTAATTTTTTCTTTTACATTTGTAAGTGTACCACCTACAATACTATCTGTCAATTGACCGGACGTAGATTTATTCATAATTTTATATGTTGGTTTACTAAACTCAATCTGTCTGGACAATGATTCGCCTGGATTTAAATACTCACCTAATACTGCGGTATAAACTTCTTGACTATTAGACAGATATCGAGGAGTAAACGTTGTTATAATTTTAGCATAGGGTTCAGTACCTGACTCTGCTAAATCAAGACTACTGTAAGATGAGTCTGTAAGAGTTACGCCATTCCAAGTTTCTCGCATACTAAAAACGTTTTTATACCGGATAACTCCATCGTTATCTTGTGTTATTAATCCACCAGTTGCTTTACAAAGTTGTCTTAAATCTTGAAATAAATTTTCGTAATTAAACCATAACCACTCTGGATTTATAATTGAGTTTTCACAATCAAAATAAAACTTAGGATATTGTCCAGCTACGTAAGCGTCCTGAGTAGTATACAGGCTTTTATACTTGTACGGTCTCCCACCAGCAATCCAAAGTAAGGCATTAATAATACCCACTGCCGAGCCCTCTTTGAGAGTTGGGTCTTGTTTTTTTAAATTATTTACGGATACTGCATCCAGTATCTTAGTAGCAGTTTTTCTGTTTCTTAGTAATGGTGTTTCAATTAGTGTAATATTTAATAGGTCTAAAAAATTTCTTGTTGTAAAAATAACTTTAGTATTAGTTTCTTTACGAACAAACAAAAGTCCAGAGTACATCATTTTTAAATTATTAACGTTACCGTCATTAGACATATAAATATCTAACCGAGTCATTCTCCAATCAAATGACCTTCCTAAGAATTCTTCTAAAGCTGTATCCTGACCAGTTTTTGGCTTTATTATTTCAATAACAGCCCCATTTGGGTCAGACACACCAGTCATTAATTCAGTCTGTTTTTGAAACTCATTTGTTTCTGCAAAAGAAACATTTGCAATATATTTAGGCAAGACTACTACAGGAGTATTATCTGAATTTTTATAAAATTTAAATGAATATACTGGTTTGTAAATCATACTTCACATATACCTATTTTAACATCATAAACTTTAACACCTGTCAAAGAAACATTAGCAGCATTTAATGATTTTGTAAAAGAATCTTTTTGAGTATATACAAGATATGAATTACCGTCTATGTCTTTGTAAATAAATTCATCTGGTGTTGTAAAAATTGTCTCAAGCTGAGTTACTATAGCTTCTCGTACTTTATCAAAAGAAAATGTAAACTCTCTTTTGTAATTTCGATGAAATCTTCTGTTTGTCCCATCAATTGCTTGTATGTCTTCACCAATATTTTTTATGTTAGTATCAATACTCGATGGTTTAATTGCGTAACTAAACATCGAACCTCCCGTCAAATAACCGCTAATTGTTATTGCTGCCATATATCTCCTATTTAGCAAAAATCGCTAAATTTATTATTTTTATTTAAAGTATTTAGAAACCAGGCCCTCTTAGAATAATAATTTTTCCAGTTAAAACTGAATCTGTAAATTTATTCATTGCAATCACTAAATCCCCAGTCTTAGTGGATAATTCTTTTTGTATAAGACTGATATCACCACCACTTGTATTTAGCGATAATGACGCTGCCATTGCTTGGACCATACTAGGCCCAGCAGACTCAAGTCTACGTAACCCTTCTTGAAGAGTAGGAGCTGCTAGGCTATTACTACTCATTATAGTGTCCTTAGCGGATTGTCTTGTTGCGTAGATTGCGGCTAGTTTTGAACTCTGTGCCGGTCCTGTTAATGTACGTGCATAGGCTTCGTCTAAAAAACTATTGGAAAAAGTCATTAAAGCAATTTGTTCGTTTAAATTAGATATCTGCACTTTATGAGCTTGATTTTCTGCTAGTGCTCGTTTGTCTACTTCTTCTTTGTGTTTTTTTGTTTTTTCCTCCTCTGCTGTATTAAAATCAGTATTTCTTTTATCAACTTCTATTTTATAATTTTCTGTTTCAGATTCTTGTAAGGTGCGTGCGTTATTTAATTCTGCTTCGTATAAATCTTTTTTCATTTTCTCTAATGCTACTATTTGAGCAAGTTCATTCTCATATTTAAGTTTTTCTACAGCAATTTTGTCTATTTTTCTTTGTATTTCCGCGCGGTCATCCGCAGTTTTAGCTTTACCCATCTCAGCATTTAAATCAGCAGTTTCTTTATCTGCGTCTTGTATGTCTAGAGTTAACTTTGCCTTTTTTTCTAGGTCTCCATATTTACTGAGAATACCCTCTTTACCAGCAGTCTCAACGGCTGCGGCTTTTTCATACTGACCTTGACCTCTTAAATTAGTGGCCTCGGCTTTTATTGTTTGATACTCGGCTCCTGCTTGAGCAATTTGGTCAGCAGAAAGATTATCCATACTAAAGAGACTTTCATAGAAACCTACTTCATTACTTCTTTTACTAATTTCACTTTCACGCTGCATCTCTTCCATCTTTTTTAGATGCTCTTCTTCCAGGTCTTTCATATCTTTATCATGGTCGGCGCGAGCTTTTGCTTGGTCTTTAAAAAACTCTTTATTCATATCTCTAATTTCGTTAGAACTTTTGTTTCCGTTATCTAATTTTTCTTGCTCAATCTGGGTAACAAGTCCGAGAGTTTGACTAACGCTAGACAGTATATCGCCTTGATTCTGTGGCTCCATTCCCGGTACATTACCACTCATTGTCATTTGACTAAAGTTTAATTGGTCTTGCAAAGACATACCGGCCATTAATGGACCTGTAACTAGGCTTGACATAGATTTGTTAAAGTCTATAGCAAGTTTAGTGGCAGACTCTAAATCGACTAAATACTTTCCAAAGTTATCCCCCATTGCCCCAATAACAGAAACAGATTTTTCTTGGTCAAGTAGGAGTCTTGTTTGTAGAATAGAAGCCTCGGCTATTACTTTAGCTGCGTTTTCTCTCTCGACTACTGTGTCACCCTCTATTTGAAATAAATCACTACCTAATGCTAGAGATGCTTGCTGTGCCGTGATATGACTTTTGTCACCAGATTCTATTGCAGTATTATTGTAGTATATTAGAGCTATTTGCTTTGTATACGCGTCATTTATTTCTTGAGTAGTGTTGTTAACGGCTCCCACAGATTTATTATAAAGGTCTGTGGCAAAAGTATTATCACCAATTTTTTTATATACCGCGTCATAGTCGTCCATTATTTTTTGTTGACGTCCTATTTCTTTTATAAAACCCGGTATGACTAACTCATCTTTTTTAGCACCAAGTAGTGCGTTAAATCTTTCAACAGCAACAGATGCAGATATGTATCCAAGCTTAGCATCATTTAATGTTTTTATAAGTATTTTAGTTGCTTTATCGGCATCACTTAAATTTTTTAATTCACTTTCTGGAACAACCCCTTGTAAAAGTTTATCTCTTAAAGCTGATTTAGCAAAATCATTAGCCTCTGGGCCTTTTAGTTTTAAATTACTTGCCTCAGCTAGCTGCGCCAGTATATTAGCTTGAAACTCTGTAGTACTACTACCCGACATTATGTTTTGCCGAAGTGGGTTGGAGAAATTAGAACTTAAGCTTTGAATAGTATTAGCATTTGCTTTTAATGGGTTACCATAATTTTTAAATTTTTCATCCGGACCTAAACCAACTCCCTGTTCTCTAGCCTTTAGTATAGCGGCTGAGCCTAGGTATTGACCCGCTCTAGAGGCTAGTATTGCATCTTGAGAAGATTTAAAGGCTACAAAATTACCTTCCTTATCATTGGCTAAACGAAGTTTATTTAATTCATCTACTGCATTATTAGCAGTCATTACTACATTATTAAGTTCGTATTGTAAATTTTTAGCACCGTATGTAAGCGTAGTCATAGAGTCTGCACTATCTGCTAGTGTACTATTTAATGCTGATGCGGGTTTATTTGCCTCAGTAATACTTGTGGATATATCCTTGGATGCTTTAATTGCCCCGTCAAATCCGGCATATATGTTTTGTTCTTTAGTTTGTAGTAGCAGATTATTACTTAGCTCACCGGCAGCTTCACTAAACCAACCAGTTACAGAATCAGCCACGGGTTTTAAAAATTCTTGTAATCCTTGACCCAGAAGTGTTTCATAATTATCCCAGGCAGAAGCTGCTTTGTCAAAAGACGCCGCCGCGGTTGCAGTTCTTGCTGCAAGCACTCCCTGAGAAATACCCATACTATTAAGAACCTTATCAAGTTCTTTAAGCTGGTCTGCTTTGCTACCGGCTTCTTTAATTGAGTTTAATGTCTTTCTGTCAATTTCAAATCTTCGAGAAAGTGACGTAATATCACCCGATAGAAACTCTTTAAGTGCAATTGCAGCCCCACTAAATCCCTGTAAAGGGTCTACGATAGCTAATCTACGAGCTATGTTATCGACTTGTTCTAAATCTAAACCAAATTTTTTAGTAGCAGGGACTAAACTTACAAATCCCTGTAAATTCTCCTCAAGAGTTCCGCCAAATTTATTTTGTTGACTTGTTGCTATAGCAAGGACAGACTGATACTTAGACATAGAACCAGCTAAAGCATTAACAGTGGCTGAAGCTTTTTCAAGTTTATTTGCTTTATCGGTTAACTCTATTACTTTCGTAACAACGGTACCAATGGTCATTGCAAGAAAACCATAGACAGTCATTGCTTGACCGGCAAACCTTGTTAGTTTGGTAAGTCCTGATGCTTCTTTATTTATATCCTGATGTTTAATTATTTTTTTAGTGGTGTCTTGCACACCTTTATAAGCTGCATTAGCAGAATCCGTTGTATAGCCTTTGTCAATTAATTCAGCCGGTGTTTGCTTGCCTATAGGCTCACTGGTAACTCTAACATTACCCATAGCATCTCGCTCAGTTTTTGTAACTAGCGTGCTTGTGGCTATTTTCATAGCCTCTTCGTATTTACCTTCCTGAATAAGTAACTCAATATCTGCTCGATTTTTTTCAATCGTTTTTAAATTAGCAATTTGAACAGCTTCGCCAAGTTTTGTTTGCTGCTGAATTAAGTCTTCAATAGACCTCACGTAGGCTAGCTCAAACTTTTGTGCAGCCGCTCCTTGTAAACCAGCCGATTGTCCATAAGCCCGACCACTAGCTGCGATAGCTAATCCTCGTTGCTCATTAGGTAGAGCTGTAAATCCACTAATATCCCCATTTTGTAGGGACTGATTTACAGTGTTTCTTAGTATATCTTGAGGAACTTTTTTACCACCCGGTAATTTAACATTATTAAACGCATCGTTAACAGTGTTTACATAGTCCTGCATACCTTTACTGAGGTCTTTTGCAAATGCGGCTAGGTCAGCAGGCTTATCACGAACTCTTAAAGAACCCTTAGCAATTGTGGCTGTAGAGTTTAGCACTGCGGATGCGTCAGTAATAACTCTATTTAGTCTTCTAAATGCGGAGTTTATTTCGCGGTCTGCTTTAGAGGCATCATCCTCCATCTTTCCGGCAGCAGTACCCAGACCACCACCCCCGCCATTATTTCCGCCACTAGCGGGCATAGGCCCATCAAAACCATTCGTCCTACCACCACCACTACCAGCTCTCTGATTTCTATTTCTTCTACTTTTAATTTGACTAACTGCATTTACAGCGGCCTGCGTGGTTTGAACTGACTCAGTCTCAGCGGCATTCTCAACTTTAACTGCGGCTGCTGCTATGTCACTAAGTAATTTTTGAACAGCTGTCGCAGCTTGAGCTAATAGAATCTCGCTTTGTTGTCTTGTGTAAGAACCCAAATCTCCGTGAGTACTCCAAGTACTCATACTCATATCACTAGTTTTTGCACCTTGAACAGCTCTAATATTACGAGCTAAGGTAGTCGCTTGCTCTTCTGTCAAGTCTTTTCTTTGTGATTGAGTATGTATTGCGTCTAAAACTGCCCCACGTGAGCCTGAAGTCGCCTGCGCTTTTAAAAAATCCCGACTAGCCATACTATTTTCAAGTAAACTAGCTTCTATTTTTCCTTTAACTTCATTTGTATATCTTAAAAGTGCTTTATCAACGTCATTAAACAAATCGTCTATTAAAGCGTTTGCTTTGGCTGCATCACCTTCATTACCAGCAGCGTCTATTGCTGTCTGTATAGAACTAACACGCTCCGCAATACCAGGCATTACTTCCGGACTTATTTTACTAATGCTAGACAATGCTGTCTCAACTGGCATAGGTCCCTTGTGATATGGATTTGTCTGGTCCATAAATGAGCGTAGAGAAGATTTACCTGTTAAAAATTTTTTAGCATCGTCTAATGATACTCTAACCTGACTTCCGATAATAATGTCAATTTCTTTGCCAATTCTTTGTAAGGCTTGCTTAACTTGACCTTCAGCAGCCTTTGGTGGGTTATGAAAATATCCCCTAACAGCTACTAGTTGGTCAACTGTCATTTCAGAAATTGCTTTTCTATTTCCGTCTATAAGTTTTTGTATATCTCCGCTAGGCTTAGTTTCTCTGACAAAAGACCTATAAGCTGGCATATTACCAAAATTTCTAGTAACACTATGTATATCATCCGCTTGCTTAGCTGTAACTCCTCGGCCACTATCTTTGGCTTGATTAAGTTTCTGTAAAGACTGCACAAGCCTTTTTATGGCTGATTCTGCCTCAGCAGTATTCATTTTTGCGGATATTGGTATTTCTATTCCTGACAACTAATTCTCCATTAGAAGAGAGCGAACCATCGCTTCCTCTGCCTGTATTTCTTCCTTTTCTTTATCCTGTAATTTTTTCTTTCTACGCGAAATCTCAAATTCTTTATCTTTTTTAATTAGCCGTAGAAGTATGTCAAGGTCAAGAGATGTTAATTTTTTAAATCTTTGTACATGAAGAACATTAATTTTTTCACTTTCAATAAAAAATGAAATCCAATAAGCTAATTCATCATGAATATATGTTGCAAACTCTATAGTATGGTGTATTCCCTTATGACTTATCAGGGTCTGGTATGGCACTAAGGTCCTGTACTGTCTTGATGTAGTCTTCGAAAGTCTTTTTTGATATTCGTCCAAGTTGCCAAATATTTTCTGCAATTTCCTTCACCGTTTCTCCGTGAGCATCCAGGAGCCTTTTTGCTTGCGCAGAGTTAAATTTAGGGCGAACAACACCCTCTATAATAGTATTAATTACAAATTCTGAGTTGTCGAGTTTACCCTCGACTTGAGAAAGTTTATTTACTTTTTCCATCTGTGCGAAAGATAGCGAGCGGATTCTAATTCGCTTATTCATACCCTTAGCACTAATGTCTACTTCAATCGTTTGGTCGTCTTTCATAAAATCATCGACGTCATCATAATAATCCCCAGGGCCCGTTAAAAAATCAAACATATAAAAAAAATCTCCTTAAATTTAATAATAAAAATAAACCCCCATGATAAACATGGGGGAATACTAAATACTAACTACTTACTCAGGGTTTGAGCTTGTGGTTGTGCTATTCGAAACCGTAAATCCGCCGTTATCAGTGAAGTCGAAACTCATTGTAACTGCGTCCCCCGCACCATTAGTGACGTTATAGCCTGTGAGAATACCGGAAGGAATCTCCCATGTATAACCACCCCTGGAAATTAAGCGAAGACCGACTTCAATACCACTATTTGCTGAATTAATCAAAGAGGTATGAATATCTGTCCGGTCAGTTGGAATTGTAACATCAAAGCTACCCGTGATTCTTTTTGATGTTGTGAACGTGTAAATTCTACCGTCATCATTCAAGAAAGGACCTTGGTCAACTTGACTTGTTGCTAGAGTTGCAGTCCATTGAGTGATGAATCTAGCATTTACGAACTGGTTACTTCCAGATGCTTTAATCTTAAGCCATCCGTCTAGACCTTTAATAATAGTTCCCATTGTTTGTTTTGTTCTCCTAATAGTCTGTTGGAAATATATATGCTTCCATAGTTATGGCGGCGGTATAAATATACCCATCCGTCAATTTTTCTACGGGAAAGCTTGGTACTTCAGAAACGCAGTAACGTACCGTATGGGGTACGGCAACGCCACTTACAGTAACTGTTTTTAATTGAACTAAATCAGTAACCGCTGCTGAAAGATTATCTTGAGCTTCAACAAAGCTACCGGAAATTGAGCGAAATGTAATTAGCCCTTCCCAGTAACTGTCGTTAAGCATTAGATTTGCGTAAGATTGATTAACCACCGGCTGATAAATTAGTAAAGGAAACTGCGCATTTACAGGAGCTGTCTGATAGTAGACTCTGCCGCTATATACAGGTAAAATTCCGCTTAGAGAACGACCTATAAATTTCCAGATATTTGCATATAAAACTGGGTCAAACATAAGGCTCACCTACTTTAAAAAGTTAAAACCCCGTACAATTTCTTTGTCAGAAAATACAGCAGGGTCTACTTGAACAGACAAAGGTATTTGCATACCAAGACCACCAACACTACCAAATTTTGAAGCAAACTTAGAGATTTTACCCTCTGAAGAAGGTACTGGAACTACACTTGAAATATATGAAGGAGCTTTTCCCTTAGCATAGTCCAGTAGTAACTTTTTTAAAGCAGCCGATACATTCTTTGCTACAACAGCTTCGTAACTTCTAACTTGCTCATTTGATGGTTTTCTAATATAGCTTATTTTACCGGTAATTAAGGACTCTGAGGCTTTGATTAAGCCTACTCTTAAGTAACCTACCTTGTTAATCGAAGCCGCTGGTGTTCCATTATAACTAGAGTTATTTTTAGGATTTGGTTTATAAGGACCAAACCGTGTTTGATATGGATACCCATACTCCTGCATATAGGCTTTAGTACCGAGTATTCCACCACCACCGGCAGTTAAACTAAATGAACCGTCTTCAGAAAGACTTAATTGTATACTGTTTCTTAGACGTTTACCATGTCTTCTAAAAGTTTTATTAGAAGTTCCGCTACTATTTTTTATTTCAGCTGCTTGATAAGGTGCTATTTCTTTAGCAACAGTTTTAGCTGTCTCGCCAAGATGTTTCATTATACTAGGGATTGCTTTTTTAAATGAATTTAAAATGTCCTGTGCTTTATCTACCGGCTTAGCATCGGTAGTTATAGTTAAACCAATAGATGGGAGTCTTATGCTTGCCATTAGTCAAGTTCCTCTACAAATATAATTTGAGCACCCATCATTTCGTGTTTAATAGGTACATACTTAATATCGTATCGTTTTCCATTATATATAATTTTATCTTTAGTTGTTACCGTAGTATCATACGCAATTTGAATACGGTATAATTGTCGTGTTGTTGACTGCTGAAGTGCTCTGAACTGCGCTGCCACCGAAGAGGTAACGTCACCAGAGCGATTAAGTATACGACACGCAATACTAACCGGATTAGCGTATGTGTTTATAATTTCGCCATCTACCGATGATACACCGGTAAATCTAATTAACTGAGCAGTGCTTAAGAGAAACTCCTCAGCTTTCTGCCTAATCATTAGAATATCTGCTTGATTAATTATCCCCATCTTCAAGTGCCTCAATTCTGGCGTCAATCAGTTGAATTTTCTTTACTGATTTACCAGCGGCTGTTGCTATTTGTTTAAGTCGTTCAAGTGTAAGTGGGCTAGTTAGTTTATTAATCTCCACCGCAAAAGCCTCATTTGAACGAATATTTGCAATTTCCAAAAGGTCATTGTCACTAATGATATTTACAGTGTTTACAGGAACTTGTTCGCCTATATACTCTTTAAAAAATCCCTGGTCAAACAGGGCTTTATTCATTCGTTTAAATGTATCAACCTCAAATTGAGAATATAATTCAATAATTTCATCTTCGTAGTCAAACTCTAAGTGTTTTGTTTTAATGTCGTAATTTATATCTTTTGTTTGAAGAACCCATGGGATTGACTTTCGAGTCTCGTAAGGGTCTGGTCGATTTCCTGACAGCATGTACACAGGAACTTTTGAATATCTTTTGAAAATTTTTCCCTCTAGTTC
>Ga0209296_1001418_pt1 | contig 18483 bp, 17 predicted proteins | sample S_130206_EF_Meta_FD_187319 | JGI IMG/M metagenome (GOLD analysis project Ga0209296, IMG submission 187319) | Freshwater microbial communities from Lake Simoncouche, Canada to study carbon cycling - S_130206_EF_MetaG (SPAdes) (version 2) | ecosystem: Environmental > Aquatic > Freshwater > Lake ...
ACCGACCTTTCAGCCGTTGATGGCGTACTGAGTGTTCATGACTTGCACGTCTGGACGCTTACGTCAGAGATGGACATGGCCACTGCGCATCTTGTTGTCGCCGATGAATCCGAAGTGCATGGCGTCTTAGATCAAGCTCGCGAAGTGTTACGCGTCAACTATCACATCGAACATTCAACGTTGCAGGTCGAACCTGCATCGCACACTGGGTGCGATGACATCGATTGGTAGTTGCTTCGATCGATGACTTACTGATCACCGATTGCGTACAACTGTCCACCGCGGGCAGCGACGTAGATGCGTCCTTTGTAAACGGCAGGTGTCGATTCGATACAGCCACTCAGTTTTAACGTCCACTTCAGTGGCGGATCGATGCGCGGGTTCGATACGTCGTAGGCATTGAGGTTTCCTTGGCAGTCACCTTCGATGAGCGTCTTGTCAACGACAACTGGCGATTGCCAAGTCTGTGAGCCAAGACTCTTCTCCCAAACGACAGCACCGGTTGCCATGTCGGCAGCGATGACGCGTCCGCCGTTGGTGGCGAAGTACACAACGCCATCGCCGAGTGCGGGAGTCGCCCAAACGCCTGCTTTTCCGCCAACTTGATCTTTCAGAGACCACACCAGCGGGTTGTCGGGTTTCGATGGATCGAGCTTCATCATCTGTCCGACCTGCTTCGAACGGTCGTTATGACGTTCCCATTCGGATCCGACGTACAACATCCCTTGTTTATCGATGGTGATCGTGGCGTCGGTATCGTCACCGGTCCAAAAGCGGAAGACACGGGTCGCTGGTTGACCTTGTTTGATGCCTGAGATGTCCCAACCTTGCACGAGACCTGCTGAGTTGGAGAAGTACAGCGTGTTGCCCGAGATTGCGACGGAGTTTTCGATAGAGAACTGATGGTCACTAATCAGACCCCAGAGTTCTTGATCCCAGCCGGGAGCGCGGAAGACAACCTGCGGATCGATCTGTACTTTTCCTGCGGCGTCGTAATGACGGTTGAGTTTTACGATGTAGAAGTTGGAGTTTTCGCCGCCTTCGAACATGTAGTCATCAATAATTAGAGCTGAACCGTCCCAGTCATCGTTCCAAACTTGTTGTACGCCGAAATCTTTCGCGTTCAATTTCCAAAGGACTTCGGCCTTTGGACCACGGTCAGTAGCAACGATGTAGAAGTTGTTGTCGCGCGAGCCCTTGTAGGAAAGCGGGAATCCATCGGGATCAGTCGTCATCGATCCTTTTGCCAGATCGCCGGTTTTAAAGGGCTCGATGAGGTTGTCGCCGGTTGCTGCGTCGACCCAATGAAGGCTGTAGTCGTAGCCACCAAATGAAACGATGGTTTTCCCGTCACGTTCGTAGACGTTTGGATTTCCTGTCCATCCATCACCGCACCAGGTGGAGGTGGCGGCTCCATCGGTGGAAACGCCGCACATGCCTCCAGTTTTTGGATACGCCCAGATGACGCGTGGGTTGCTGGGGACTGGTCCGAGGCCGTACCAACTACGAGTTGGGTTGCCGCGGAACGTGAGGTATCCGACGGTTTTGGTGTCGGGTGCTTCTTGGGAGGACAGCGGATCGACCCAACCGTTATAGGGGGGACGGGTTGTTGTCGTCGTTCCCTTGGCCGTCGTGTCTGGCGAATCGGAGGATGCGCTGTCGGCATTGTTTGACTTCGAATCAGATCCCCGCGTGACCACCACGAGTCCAAGGACGATCACGGCTACTGCAGCGACCGCAATAGCAAAAACTCTCCATGGGGTTTTCGGGATCGGCTTGGCGTGCTTCATGGCGAGACCCGATTCAGATCATGGGTGAACGTCAGCTGATCAGCCGGCGCTGCCTTCGGCTACCAGTCGTTCGAGCACGAGTTCGGGGTTGTCGGCCTCGAGGCGCTCAAGCCAGAACTGGCTTTCGAACAGCGCCATGAGCGTACCGTCGGCTTTCTCGAGGATCCGGACACCTCGCATTCCCTGCAATTTCAAACCGCTTTCACGATCGGTTCGGCGGGCGACCTTGTAGTTGGTGGGCGAAAGCTCGACAGGGGCGCCAAATTCGTTTTCCAGCCGATAGACGGCGACATCGAACTGCATCGGGCCGACTGCGGCGAGTACAGGGGCAGAATCGCCTTGATCGACATCGCGCAGAACCTGCACAACACCTTCTTCATCGAGTTGGGCGATCCCTCGTCGGAACTGCTTGTAGCGACCGGTGTCTTTCACGCGAGCAACGGAAAAGTACTCGGGAGCGAAACTTGGGATGGCGGGAAACTCGACTGGTTTGTCGAGCCACAGAGTGTCGCCCACGCGCACGTCCGTGGCGTTTACGAGGCCAACAACGTCGCCGGGGAAGGCCTCATCAATTGTTTCTCGTTCTGAACCAAACACCTGATGTGCGTATTTTGTCGCGAACGGTTTTCCCGTGCTTCCGTGCGTGATCACCATTCCGCGCTCAAATTTTCCAGAACAGACGCGCATGAAGGCGATGCGATCTCGATGTGACGGGTCCATGTTCGCTTGAACCTTGAAGACGAAACCAGAGAACGGATCATCGAGTTCACGAATTGCGCCCTGTGCGTCGGGACGAGAACTTGGAGATGGAACGAGGTCGATGATCGCATCGAGAAGTTTGCGAACACCAAAGTTAGTAAGTGCAGACCCAAAGAATGTGGGCGTGGATTGCGCACCCACAAACAGTTCAACGTCGAGATCTGCGCCAACCTCATCGAGCAATGTGATTCCGTCGAGTGCCGATTGCCAAGCATCGCCTTCGTCGATTGCAGCCTGTGCCGGATCGACGACCTCTTCAGGAGCTTCCGTTGCTCCGCGCGCAACGCGAGTGAAGCGCGTGAAGAGTCCGTCTCGACGATCGATGACTCCGCGGAAATCTCCGGCGATACCAACAGGCCATGTCACTGGTGTAACGACAAGACCGATTTGTTTTTCGATTTGGTCGATGAGCTCAAGTGGGTCAAGCCCGGGACGATCCCACTTATTGATGAACGTAAGTAGCGGTAAGTCGCGCTGACGACAGACATCAAAGAGTTTGAGTGTTTGTGGCTCAATGCCTTTCGCGGCGTCAAGCACCATCACTGCGGCATCGGCAGCAGCAAGTACGCGGTAGGTGTCTTCCGAGAAGTCGCGGTGGCCAGGGGTGTCAAGCAGATTGATGACGCAATCTCGATAGGGAAATTGCAACACCGTCGACGTAATGGAGATCCCTCGCTGCTGCTCGAGTGCCATCCAGTCGGAGGTGGCAGAACGTCGGCCCGAACGAGCTTTTACGGCGCCGGCTTCACTGCTGAGTGCTCCGCCGTAGAGAAGGAACTTCTCGGTCAACGTCGTTTTGCCCGCATCAGGATGGCTGATGATGGCGAACGTGCGGCGGCGCGAGGCCTCGGTAGACGGAGTTGGCATTGGTCGGAGGGTAGCGGTCAGTGGGCCAAGGTCGAGCAGGAGGGACAAACACCGATGAGGTCGAGTCGGTGATGTTCGATGCGGAATCCGTGACTTTCCGCGACGGCGGCGGAGAACGACGTGACGCCTTCTTCCAGCGCGGCGGGGACATCGATGTCGATAACTGATCCACACTTCTCGCAAATAAGGTGGTGGTGGTGGCCGGTGAGGTCCTCGGCGAGTTCGTACCGTGAGGTGTCGTCCGCCGTAACCAGCCGTCTCACGACGCCGGCATCTTCGAGGACCGAAAGATTTCGGTAGGCAGAACTTTGTGCCATGCCCGGAGCAACTTCGATGAGTTCCAGCACTGTGACGGGGCGATCTGCTGTGCTGAGCGCATCGATGAGCACGCGCCGATTTGCGGTGTAGCGCTGTCCATCTCGACGGAGTCGCTCGTCGGCAGTGTCGTGCACGTCGATCTGTTTCGGATGCATGGTCGTCGAAGTCTACGGGGATTGCGAATACAAGCGATGGGTGCGGGGGACGTAGGCTCGCCGACGTGCCAAGTACTGATCAGACGCGTGAATTTCCGGGGGCGAAGGCGCCAGAGCGCACCGGTTCCATTGATAGCAGTGGGCTTCGCCTGGCGCTGAACGAATGGGGCGATCCTGATGCTCCTGTTCTCGCGATGGTGCATGGGGGATTCGACTTCTCTCGCACCTTCGATGTCTTTGCTCCGATGATCGCTGACGCCGGATGGCGCGTCGTCGCGTGGGACGCACGCGGCCATGGCGATTCCGATCATGCGCATATGTACGGATGGTCCGCTGATGTTCGCGACCACCTTGCGGCGATTCAGTCGATTTCAAGTGAGCCGATCGTGTTACTCGGTCATTCCAAGGGTGGTGGGCAACTTCTCGATCTTCTAGATGGACGCCCGTCACTGGCAAAAGCCTTTGTGAATCTCGACGGACTTCCGTCGCAGTTTTCATCGCCTGATGTGAATGACCGCGAGCGGCGTCGCATGCGTCGTGCAGATTTGGCATCTGGCCTGGACCGTCGTCGACGCCGGAATGAACTTTCGCGACGGCCAGACACGATCGAAGGTTTGGCTGAGAGACGCCAACCGATGAATCCGCGGTTGTCGCGCGAATGGCTTGAGTACCTCGTCACCGTTGGCGCCCGTCACGATGATGAGGGGTGGCGATGGAAGATCGATCCGGTATTGCACCTGGGTGGGTTTGGCCCGTGGCGTCCCGGATGGTCGCTTGATCACCTTGCCGCACTAGAAATGCCATTTCTAGGCGTGCTTTCAGGGGTTCAAGACGATCCCATGGGATGGAAGAGTCGCCACGGCGATATCGAGCCGTATCTCCCTCCCGGTGGGCGACTTGAGTACTACGAAGACATCGGGCATTTCTTGCACATAGAACAGTCGCGTTTCATCGCTGATCTAGTTCTCGAATTCTTGGAGCCACTCCGATGACGCGTTCCACCGAGTTTTTGGTTAACGGTTCGCTTCAACTTGCGCTGCACACACTGGCGGAAGGTGAAGGACGTCCGTTGCTGTTGCTCCACGGCCTTGGTGAACAGTCGCCGAAATCTCGTCCTGCGTGGACGTCGGCGTGGAACGGTCCGGTGCTTGCGCTTGATTTCACCGGACATGGGGAGTCGGATGTTCCCGTGAGCGGTGGATATACCCCCGAAGGATTGATGTCTGATGTCGACGCGGTGCTCGCTCAACGTGGCCCCGTCACCATCGTTGGCCGTGGGTTTGGCGCTTGGGTTGGACTCTTGATTGCAGGAGCACGTACATCACTCGTTCATGGAGTCGTCCTCTTTGACGGAAGTGGCGCGGTTGGTGGAGGTTCGCAGCCCCCAACTCCGTATGTGAATGTTCTTCCCGCTTCGGGAACGACAACACCAGATCCGTTCGCTTTGGTTGAACTGAGTCGCGATCCCCGTCCGCCCGATTACGCGCTCGATTATGTGCGCTTTGTGCTCGAGGATTCCGAAATAGAAAATCCAATTGTGGTGAGCGCTCGTATCCGACCAGAGTGGCTGGCTGCAGTCGCTGCCGACATCGGCGTGATTGAACTTCCGCTTGACCAAGCAATCGAATCGTTCGCCTAAATATCCAATTCCCTACAAGTCGCGAGCTCCGACATAAATAGCGAGGGCTTCAAGTGCCCCGCGGGCCTCGGTTGTGACGTCGATCATTTCAAGAGTGTTGATCGCTTGAACCGTGAGTTGACTGATAATCGATTCGATTTCGGCTAACGCGCCGGTGTCGGTGAAAACAGACTGAATCTCAAAGATTTCGTCGAGACTTAGGTCGAGGGAACCTATTCGCTCGAGAATTTGTAGTTGTGCGGGTACTGCCCGCTCCAGCGCGATGGCCAGCAGAGGTGTGGGCTTGCCCTCTCGCAGATCGTCGCCAACAGGTTTACCCGTGCGCGCACTGTCACCGAATGTTCCGAGGATGTCATCGCGCAACTGAAACGCTTCACCCAGAGGCTCACCGTAACGAGAAAGTGGTTCCTCAAGTTCGTCGAGTCGTCCCGCCAACGCTGCGCCGACATGCAAGGGTCGTTCAATCGTGTACTTGCCAGATTTGTAGCGAACTATTCGGCGGGCTGTCTGTAGGTCGACGCCACCTCGGGCGGCACCAAGGACGTCGAGGAACTGCCCAATATTCAGTTCAATCTTCAATTCATTCCAAACCTCAAACGCCGCCGCCGGAGCGTTCGACATAAGGCGATCGGCGTAGACCTCGGCGAGGTCCCCGATAAGGATTGCGATGCCTTCACCGAAACGCCTCGCCTCGCCACTCCATGCACTTTCTTGATGATCGGCATCAAAGGTGGCATGCACGGTTGACTCGCCTCGCCGAGTCGAAGAGCCATCCATGACATCGTCATGAATCAGCGCAAACGCGTGGAGCATCTCGAAGGCGGCACCTGCATCGATCACTCCACTGTCGTCAGGAGTGCCGCCGGCGCCGACGAATGCCCAGTGACAGAACGCAGGTCGTAAACGTTTTCCACCATCAAGTACGAATCGAGTCAATACATCGAGTGGCTCCGCAAGGTCGGCATCGATTGCGACCCACCGGGCGCGTTCGGCCTCGAGGATCGAACGAAGACGAGCTTCAACCGGAGCGGCCACCGTGGTGATTGCCGCGGGCACTGCGGTGGGAGTCGAACCGTTCACTCGTCGTCGACGTCAGCGTCGAGTGCATCGAGATCGGCGACGATGCGCGTGACTTCAACCTGAGCGTTTTCAAGGCGACCGCGGCAAAGTTCAATGAGGTCAGCAGCACGACGAACCTGTTCGGCAAGTCGATCGACGTCGACGTCGTCTGCTTCGAGTTCGGTGAGTATGGCTTCTAGCTCAGTGACAGCCTCGGCGTAGCCAAGGGATTCAGCAGAGTCTTTCTTCGCGGCCATTGGATCTCTCAATCAGTTGCGGTTGCGGTGCTGGTGATGGTGCCGTCGGAAACGGTTGTGACAAGGGTGTCACCTGGAGACACATCGGTGCTACGGCGAACGACGGTACCTCTCTCGGTGCGAGTAATTGACCAGCCGCGCGCCAAAGTCCGAACGGGATCGACCGCACTGAGGCGGGCGGTAAAGACGTCGAGGCTTTGCTTTTCTGATTTCATCGTGGTCTCAAGTGATCGATTGAGCCGTGAGGTCGTACTGGTGAGCCGATGGCGCTCCACCGTGAGTCGGGTTCGAGCTCCGAGGGCGGCATGGCGCGCGGAGCGGGCGAGTCGTTCGCGTTCAACATCAAGAGTTGTAGAAACGATTTCAGCGATGTCACCCCAGGCTGTTTCTCCACGAGTGACAACTTCCATGGCAATGTCGACGAGAGCTTCTGCGCACGCCGTTGGAGTCTTGTTCGCACAATGGGCCACGACATCGGCGACGCTTGTATCGATTTCGTGTCCGATGCCAGTGAAGACGGGGACTGATGAGGTAGCAATTGCACGAGCAACAACTTCGTGGTCAAAGACCGCAAGGTCAAGACGCGAGCCACCGCCGCGGACGAGGGCGATGACGTCGACCTTGTTGCGCTGTGCGGTCCGGAGAGCAGCAGTGATGGTGCGCTCGGCGCCGGCACCTTGAACTTTTGAGTCGATGAACTCAACTCTCCAAGGGAGACGACTTTCAATGAGCGAATGCATGAAGTCTGCCTGTGCGGCGCTTTCGTCGGCAGTGATGAGAGCGATGTGCAACGGCATTGGTGCAAGAGCAAGCGAACGATTGCGGTCGATGAGGTTCTCGGCGCGCAGCACCGCAAGCACCCGCTCGCGTTCAGACTCAAGCGCTTCGAGCGTGAAGGCAGGATCGATATCCTGCATCGACAACTGAAGACGGCCACCCGCTAACCACAATTCAAGCGGTCCACGGATACGAACCTTGACGCCTTCTTCCAGACGGACTGCTCCAGCGCTTTGAAGCTTTTGTTCGACCTTTGGTCGGGCGCGACTCCAAAGAGCGACGGGCACTTTGGCGGTGACTGCCCCCTTCTCATCTCGATCTACGAGATCGAAGTAGAAGTGGCCGCGGGATTCACGAGCGCCAGAGATTTCGCCGTCGACCCAAACCGCTCCGCCCAGCCGCGCCTTGATGGCATCAGCAGTCGCGGTCATCAGCTCAGTCACCGTGTAGTTCACGCCACTCATAGGCGGCACCGTAGCGGGCGTTTGCACTTCTAGAGTCGTGCCATGAGAACTCTTGGCGCAAAGCATTCGGTTTTCCCCGGGCTCTGCATGGCTGTCATCATTTTCGGGACGATGGCACTTACTTCGTGCGGGACCTCGCAATCGTCTACGCCGGTTACGGTCGAGTCGACGTCCGTTGTGTCGTCGATCCCCCCAGCGGCATCTTCGATTCTTCCCGCCCCATCTTCGGCTCCAGGGAATGTTCAGGTCCCGTGTTCCGCCTTGCAAGCAGCGCTGACGATTACAGACCTTCAGCCGAAGAACTCAGGAAATTGGAACGCGGAACGTCAGCGAATTCAAACCGATGCAGCGAGCAACGCCGCGCTGTTCTCGGCCGCCGAGAAAGGCGTTCCCAATGATGTCGCGACCGCGCTTGAGACGCTCAAGGAGTACTCGTCGTGGATAGGTACGACGGTTTCCAATTCGACAACGTTTGAAGCCGCGATAGATGCAATAAAGGCCTATCCCAATTCGGTTCAGGCGACGCAAGCGATGGCAAGTGTCGACACGTGGAGCCGCACAAACTGCTGAGGATTACTCCTGAACGAGCTCGATCAGTGTGCCGAGCGCGTCCTTGGGGTGAATAAACGCAACCGTTGTTCCGCGTGATCCAGGTCGGGGCGCGTCGTCGAGCACTCGAAAGCCCTGTGCCTTGACGGCATCAAGCGCTTCGGCACAATTGGCCACGCGATAACCGACGTGATGAATTCCCGGGCCACCCCGAGTGTTGAGCCACTTTGCGACGGTGGAATCTTCACGAGTCGGGGTAAGGAGCTGAATGTAACTCTCGGCGACCTTGAGCAGCGCCTCTTCAACGCCGTCGCTTTCGACAACTTCACGGTGATCGACAACGGCACCGAATGTTTCGCGGTAGTAGTCGATCGCTGCACCCAGATCAGGAACTGCGATTGCAATGTGGTCGATTTCGGTCAGCAGCGGTTTCTGGTTCGCAGCAGCTTCGCTCATTTGAACTCCTGATTCTTCTTCGCCGGGACGGCGTGCAGTGATGGCCATTGGTCGTGTTGTCCGTTACGCGCCGTGACGACGAAACGCCGTGATGCGATCCTCGCCAACTTTGGCTCGGAACTCGGGGTCGTCGATGCCAAGTCCTTCTGATGGCGCAAGGCACAACACACCGATTTTGCCTTCGTGCAAGTTCTTGTGAACTTGGTAGGCGGCTTCACCGGTCTGTTCGAGCGGGTACACCGCGGAAAGGATTGGTTGAATCTTTCCTTCGCAGATGAGTTGGTTAGCAGCCCATGCTTCGGCGTAGTTCGCGAAATGTGAGCTGATGATGTTCTTTAACTTCATCCAGAGATGACGATTGTCGTATTCGATCATGAAGCCACTTGTTGCTGCGCACGTGACGATGGTTCCGCCGCGAGCAGCAACGAACACTGAGGCGCCAAAGGTTTGACGACCTGGGTGTTCAAACACGATGTCGACATCGCGACCGATCATTGAGCGAATATCTTTGCCCAGTCGACGCCATTCCGTTTCGTCTTGGGTGTGTTCATCGGCCCAGAACTTGTAGTTGGATGCCCGACGATCGATGACGTGCTCGACGCCGAGATCGTTCAGCAGCCCAACCTTTTCCGGCGATGACACAACACCCACTGGAGTGCCGCCCCCGTTGAGGATGTACTGCACTGCATAACCACCGAGGCCACCCGACGCGCCCCAAACAAGAACGGCATCGCCCTGTTTCATTTGCGCAGCGTTTCGGCTGACGAGCATTCGGTAACTGGTGGAGTTGCACAACGCGTTGACTGATGCTTCTTCCCACGAAAGATGAGCAGGCTTTGGCATGAGCTGATTTGCTTTGACAACCGAAAGTTCGGCAAGACCGCCGTAGTTGGTTTCAAAACCCCAAATACGTTGGTTATCGCCAAGCATCGAGTCGTTGTGGCTTGATGGGTCTTGATCGTCGACGTAGTTGCAATGCACGACAACTTTGTCGCCCACTTTCCACTTACGCACTGCGCTACCAACTCGAAGGACAACGCCCGATGCATCGGAACCGACAGCGTGGAACGGTTGGTCGTGGCGTGCTCCCCAGTAACTCTCTTTGCCGAGGCGCTTCAGGAAACCGAACGTTGAGACAGGTTCAAAGATTGAGGACCAAACGGTGTTGAAGTTGATTGAACTCGCCATGACAGCGATGACCGCTTCGTCGGGGGCGAGTTCGGGCATGGCGATCTCTTGGAGATGAAGCGCCTGACGTGGGTCCTTGTCTTCTGACTCCATGCCGTCGAACATCGTCTGCTCGGAGGCAAGAACGACGGTGGCCTTATAGGACTCGGGCAGGGCGATGGCCGCGAGTTCTTCGCCGGGGGCACCCTGGAGAATGGCATCGATGATCTGTTGCATGAGGCGGCACGCTACCGGGCCTGATGGGCCTCAGGCCATGCGGACCGGGCGCCCTGAGTCCATGCGGTGGGCTTGGTTACCGGCGGGTACAGTTCTGGCCCGGGACATCGCCGTCCCTCCCGTCGATCGCCTGTCTGAGCCGGCGACGGGGAACAATTCCTCTTGGGAGGTTCAGACATGGCTGGTTCGGTCATTCTCGCTGGCGCTCGTACGCCTATCGGCAAGCTTTCTGGCTCGTTAGCCGGATTCGAAGCCACTGATCTTGGTGCGCTGGCTATCCGCGCTGCACTTCAGCGTGCTGGGCTCACCCCGGAACAGGTTGATTACGTGTTTATGGGCCAGGTGCTGCTCGGCGGTGCTGGTCAGATGACTGCACGTCAAGCATCAACCAAAGCTGGCATTCCCATGTCGGTTCCTTCGACCACCGTCAACAAGGTTTGTCTCTCAGGTCTCAATGCAATTCATCTTGCCGACCTCTACATCCAGTCCGGCGAGGCCGACATCGTTGTGGCCGGCGGTATGGAGTCGATGACCAATGCGCCGTATCTCATGCCTGGAGCGCGCGCTGGTTTGCGCATGGGCGACAGCAAAGTCATCGACTCGATGATGTTCGACGGACTGTTCTGCGCCATCGACCAATTGGCAATGGGTGCTGGCACCGAGAAGTACGCGGCCACCGCCGGCATCAGCCGCGAATCACAGGACGCGCTTGCTGCACTTTCACATGCACGCGCTGTGAAGGCACAAGCGGATGGACTTTTCAACGACGAGATCGTCAACGTCGAGATCCCGCAGCGCAAGGGCGACCCCAAGTTGTTCTCCATCGACGAAGGTGTTCGCGCCGAATCAACCTACGACTCCCTCAGTGGTCTTCGTCCGGCATTCGATAAGGCCGGAAACATCACTGCTGGTAATGCTTCGCAGATTTCCGATGGTGGTGCAGCGGTCATCGTTGCGTCGGAAGCGGCTGCCGAGCGTCTCGGTATTACGCCGCTCGGTCGCATCGTTGGCTACGGACAGGTTGCTGGTCCCGACGCATCACTGCTCGATCAGCCCGCCAATGCAATCAACAATGCGCTCGATCGCGTCGGCATGAAGGTCAGCGATCTCGACCTCTTCGAATTGAACGAAGCATTCGCCGCAGTTGGAGTTGCTTCAATGGCGAAACTTGGCATCACCGACGAAATCACCAACGTCAATGGCGGCGCAATCGCACTTGGTCATCCCATTGGCATGTCGGGCACCCGTGTCGCCCTGCACCTTTTGATGGAACTCAGGCGTCGCGGTGGCGGCAAGGGCGCTGCTGCACTTTGTGGCGGCGGCGGTCAGGGCGACGCCATCTTGCTGGAAACGATCTGAGTTAGTCGACGTCGCGGCGTCCCTCGAGGGCGCGGCCGAGCGTGAGCTCGTCTGCGTACTCGAGGTCGCCACCGACAGGAAGTCCGCTGGCAATTCGCGTGACGCGAATGCCGAGTGGTTTGAGCAAACGTCCCAAGTACATCGCAGTTGCTTCACCTTCGATGTTGGGGTTTGTGCACAGGATGACTTCTTCGATTCCTTCGGGCTCGATGCGTACGAGCAGTTCCTTCACGCGCAATTGATCGGGACCGATGCCTTCGATGGGACTGATTGCGCCTTGAAGGACGTGATAGCGGCCGCGGTATTCGCCGGTTTTTTCAACGGCGACGATGTCGCGAGGTTCTTCAACGACACAGACCACGCCTGCTTCGCGGCGTGTATCGCTGCAGATTCCGCAGGAGTCGCCTTCGGACACGTTGAAACATGTCGTGCAAAAGCTGACGCGTTCTTTCACGATGAGAATGGAATTTGCTAACCGCGTGGCGTCTTCGGTGGGCATCTTGAGAAGATGAAACGCGATGCGCTGCGCGGATTTCGGGCCAACACCAGGAAGGCGACCGAGTTCATCGATGAGATCCTGAACCGGACCGGCGTAGATACTCACGCTCGATCGTCCGGGTGGGGCGTATCGATTTCGATGATGTCGTCGGCTGCTCCGAAAAGACCAAGGGCCTCGAGATCGGCAAGACCGCCGAGGTCGCTGAGGTCGGGCATGGCTGCATTCTGAAAAGGCCCAAGTACTTCCTGTTGCATCTCATCGATTTGCGCGAGTGCATCGTGAAATGCGGCAAGCACAAGATCTTCGAGCATGGCGACATCGGAAGGGTCGACAGCTTCGGGAGAAATCGAAACATCGAGCATCTGCATGCCACCGGTAATGCGAATGGCGACAGCACCTCCACCGGCTTGACCGACAAACTCGCGAGCAGCGGCGTCGGCGCGAGCTTGCTCAAACTGCTGTTGCATTGCCATGGCTTGGCTAAGCATTGAGCCGAGATCGAATTGGTCAGACACGTGGGCTCCCGCAGGGGCGATGGGGTAGGGAATCAGTTTTCGTCGATGAGTTCGGCGCCAGGGAAGACCGCCGCAATGCGATCAGCACCTGCAGACGACGCGCCTCGGGCATTTCTGAGGTCGTCGAGATCGATGGATTCGTCGACGGGATTTTCTTCGGTCGCTGCTCGGCGCGCCGCAGCGACACTTCGGGGCGCCGACGGATCGGGTGCCGAACCATCGACAACAAGGCGAATGGGAACCGGGGCACCGAAGTGTGCTGCAAGTGCAGTTTCAACCTCGGAGCGGCATTCTTCGCAGCGAACCGCATGCGGTTCATTGGGCAATCCAAAGACGGCAACACCATCGACAACGTCGACCCAATGCCCACCGGAGAATCGAGCGCGGGAGCGTTGAGGGAGCGAGGGAAGAAGGGTGTCGCTCCAGTTGCTCGTGAGATCGATGAGCGCCGGCATTACCCCACCCACAGGAGCAGGTGCAGCCGGAGCGCTTGGCGCCGCTTCAACGATCGGCTCAGGGGTGAGTTCAGCAACCGGCTCGGCAACTGCTTCAGCAATTGGCTCGGGAGCGGGCACTGCTGCCGCGCTGGGGGCTGGGTTGGGGGCCGCAGCTGCACCGGGACGACCGGGACGGGCGGGACGAGTTGGTGGGCGAGTCGCGGCGCGACTCGGACGTGCTGGTTCTTCGCCACCTGTTCGACGGCGAAGTTCCTCGCGGGCAACATCGGCGGGACGACTGCCAGCTGCTGGCATGGGACTGGAATCGACCTGCTCGTCGTCGTTGTCGTCGGCAATGGGAGGTGGCAGAGCGTTTGGTCGTGCTGGTCCTGGCGTCTTTGGTGCTGCTTCGGTCGAAACGACAATGCCGTCGCGTTCGAGTCGTGAAATGCGATCGGCGAGTGATGACAGCGAGACATCGGCATCGTCGCGAGTGAGTCGAACTAACGCGACTTCAAGTGGGATGCGCGGATCGAGAGCATCTTGAATGCCCACGAATGCTTCGCCGAGTGCTTCAAGCGCGCGAGTTGCACCGGCAGCACCGAGTCGTCGGCCCTGTTCGGTAGCGCGAGCGCGATCGGTATCGGTCAGGCGAGAAAGGTCGGCACCAACCGAGGCAAGGAAGACATCGCGCAACCGTGCAATGAGAGCTTCGCCAAGAACACGCGGGTTGCGCCCACGCGAGAGTGCACCCTCGACAGCAATGAGTGCTCGACCGGTGTCGCGTTCGCACAATGCTTCGACAAGTTCATCGACGGCGTCTTCAGAATCGGGAATACCGCCAGCGGCAACAACTCGATCGAGCGCAGAGAGTGTGTCGCGTGCAGAACCGGCGCCGACGCGCAAGACATAGGAGCGACCTTCAGGTGAAAGTTCGAGACCAGCATCGGCGACGACGTAGTCGACAAGGCCTTCAAGATCGGCGGCCGAAAGCAAATGCACTTCAAAATGCTGTGTGCGGCTGCGGATGGTCGGAAGAACTTTCTGCGGATCGGTGGTGGCCAACACGAAGATGACATGCGAGGGCGGTTCTTCAAGTGTCTTTAACAATGCATTCGACGCGGCGGTCGAAAGCATGTGGACCTCATCGAGGATGTACACCTTGTAGCGACCAGGGGTGGCCAGTGACGCGCTTGAGATGAGATCGCGAATGGAATCGACGCCGTTATTGGAGGCAGCGTCGAGTTCATGGACATCGAAACTTGTTCCGGCATCGATGGAAAGACACGAGTCACAGACGCAACACGGCTCGCCCGCTTCGGGATTCTGACAATTGAGAACCTTGGCAAGGATGCGAGCGGTGGAGGTTTTTCCGGTGCCTCGCGGGCCAGAGAAGAGATAGGCATGACCCAGGCGATCTTCGGTGACGGCGTTGCGCAGCGCGGACACAAGGTGCTCTTGGCCACGGACCTCACTGAAGCGACTCGGGCGATAGCGGCGATAGAGCGACTGATAGGACATTGGTGGCGAGCCTACCGATCGGCTGGGACTGCCATTGCCCTGATCTGTGGGCAACAGGCGGGAAAAGACCCGCTCCCCCGTGTGACGGTCAGGCGACCTGCGGCACATCGGTGATCCCGTTGAGAGCTGCTGCCTTCCGGCCCTGACTCGATTCGCGGGTTCCGATTGCACAGGACCCGACCGCCACACGCGGGAGCGGGTCGGGAGGAACGATACCCTGTCGGCTCGGAACACCGTCCGGCACAAATGGATGGTCCCCGGGAGGGGTGCGAGAGCGGCCGAATCGGCACGCTTGGAAAGCGTGTGTGGGGTAACTCACCGTGGGTTCGAATCCCACTCCCTCCGCCAGTAAATACAGACGAACGCAACGTGATCGGAGACTGAATGGGAGTTGCAACTGACACCCCAGAGTCCTCCGATCACGGGCTTTCTGATTTTGACCTCATGGGCTTGGCCCTTGAAGAAGCAAGGCTCGCCGGCGATCAAGGTGAAGTACCGATCGGAGCCGTTGTGGTGATCGACGGCAAGGTCGTTGCTCGTCGTCATAACGAGCGTGAGCAGTCACAGGACCCAACCTCGCACGCAGAACTTCTCGCGATTCGAGATGCTGCGGCAGCCGTGGGTTCTTGGCGACTCGAGAACGCCACGGTGGTTGTCACTCTTGAACCCTGCACTATGTGTGCGGGGCTCATGGTCAATGCCCGTGTTGGTCGTGTGGTGTTCGGTGCGCGTAGCTATGAAAACGGTGCATGCGGTTCGCTGTATCAACTTGGGAGCGATCCTCGACTCAACCACGAGTTCGTGACCATTGCTGACGTGCGGGCCGAGGAGTGCAGCGAGCTGCTCTCGACCTACTTTGCTGGGCTGCGCTGAACTCTTTCTGATTCTGATGGCGCGTTGGCCCCCTTCGAACAGGGGCAACTAGTGTCGAAGACGGAAAGTTGCCAGAGCGGACGAATGGGGCGGCCTCGAAAGCCGTTGTGGCCTTCGGGTCACCGAGGGTTCGAATCCCTCACTTTCCGCCACCAATGCCGGCGCCCTCGGGCGCCGGTGGCGCGTATGGCTTCGGGAGTGAATGCGCTCGGTCGGTCCTAACCTGAGCGGACCATGATGCCCAGTTCCCTTCACATGATGATGTCTGGCAATCGCGACGCGATTGCCAATGCATCAATCGGCCGCCGCACCGTTCTTCGGGTGCTCTCCTATGCCCGCCCCTATCGATGGGCAATCTCTGCATTCGTCTTTGTCATCGTGATTCAGGCCCTGCTCGGACTCATACCGGCGTTGCTCTTCCGGCAGATCATCGACTCAGCCATTCCTGAAGGAAATCGCGGACTCCTTCATGTCCTTGCCGCCATTGTGATCGCCGCAGCTGTGTTTTCTTCGGCAATGTCATTTTTCGAGCGGCTCTATTCATCGCGCATTGGCGAAGGTCTAATTTACGACCTACGCGTGAAGTTGTTTGATCATGTTTCCGCCATGCCCATCGGGTTCTTCACTCGGACTCAAACCGGCGCACTGATGAGTCGTCTCAATAACGATGTGATCGGAGCACAGCGGGCGGTCACGACAACTCTCGGGTCAGTTGTTTCAAACGTCATCGTGCTCATCACCACCCTTATTGCGATGTTCTATCTGGAGTGGCGCCTCACGCTTATTGGCATTCTTGTTCTGCCTATTTTCATTATTCCGGCCAAGCGTGTTGGGCGTCGGCTGTCGGCGATCACTCGTCGGGGATTCGATCTCAATGCCGCGATGAATACGCAGATGACCGAGCGCTTCAATGTTTCAGGCGCACTCTTGGTGAAACTGTTCGGTAATCGCAAACGCGAGACCAAGCAGTTTTCCGATCGCGCCTCCGAAGTGCGCGATATCGGTATTCAGAGTGCGATGTACAGCCGAACGTTTCTCATTGCTCTCGCCCTTGTTGGTGCAATCGGAACTGCGCTGGTCTATTGGATCGGTGGGCAACTCGTTATCTCCGATGCCATCACTCTCGGCACGCTGGTTGCTTTAGCCGCATTGGTCACGCGTATCTACGAACCGCTTACGGCGCTTTCGAGTGCTCGCGTCGACATCATGACGGCCCTCGTTTCCTTCGACCGAGTTTTCGAGGTACTCGATCTTCGTAATTCACTCGACGACAAGGACGATGCAATCGATCTTCCACCGCCGAAGGGTGCGATCGAGTTCGACCACGTCACCTTCCGCTATCCGTCAGGTGCCGAAGAGTCACTGGCATCACTCGAGATCGGCTTGAGCGGTTCGGTCGACGATGGCCCAGGAGCCGAAGTTCTTCACGATGTCTCTGTGTCGATTCTTCCGGGGCAGCTCATTGCGCTCGTAGGCCCTTCGGGTGCGGGAAAGACCACGATGAGCTCGTTAGTGCCGCGTTTGTACGACGTCTCCGAGGGTTCGGTGCGCATCGACGGGCACGATGTTCGCGACCTCACACTCGATTCGTTGCGCAGTGCTGTTGGTGTCGTATCGCAGGATCCGCATCTTTTTCACGACACGGTGGCGGAAAATCTTCGTTATGCACGGCCCGACGCGACCGATGCCGAGATCGTCGCCGCGTGCCAGGCCGCTCAAATTCATGATGTCATCGTTGGCTTTCCCGACGGCTACAACACCGTTGTCGGTGAACGTGGGCACCGACTCTCTGGTGGAGAGAAGCAACGTTTGGCGATCGCCCGAGTGTTGGTGAAGGCACCGGCCATCATCGTTCTCGATGAGGCCACGAGTCACCTCGATTCAGAAAACGAATCGCTTGTGCAACAAGCCCTTGCTACAGCGCTTAAGGGAAGAACCTCGTTGGTTGTTGCCCATCGGTTGTCAACGATTACCGGTGCCGATCAGATTCTCGTTCTCGAGTCCGGACGCATCGTTGAGCGCGGGCGCCACGACGAACTGTTAGCGGCAGAGGGCTTGTACGCCGATCTCTATCGCACGCTGGTTCGTCAAGACCTCGAAGGCATCGACGTCTAAACGGTTAATCGTTGGCGAGCTCGGCTCGTAATCGGGGAAGGACTTCTGCCCCCAACGCAGCAATCTGCTCTCGAGCGGCTTCGGCCACAATGCCGGGCGCATGAATTCGCAGGTTGATGCACGTGGTTTTCGTTGTTCGCAGAGCATCTGCGAGTTCTTGCGCGAGTGCGGCGCCATCGTCACCACAGATCCATCCGTTATCTCGCCAATGAGAGAGTGCTTCGGTGGTCGAGTAGCTCTGATACACCTCGAACTGCGCTTCGAATGCGTCTTTCGGAGGAGGGCCTAACCACACGCGCCGAATGAGAATTCTTGGTGCAGTACCGCCGGCCTCGACATAGGCATCGGAAAGCGTTCGAAGACGATCGGGGTTACTCCCGCCGTCGTAAATGACTCCCGCTCCAGCAGCGGCCGATCGGCGCACTGCGGCGGGACTCATTGCCGTACTGATCACGGGGATCGGCTGCGTTGTGAGTTCGCGTAATGCTCGGTCTCCGTCGATGACGCCGAGTTCGCGACCAGAAAGCATCTCGACGAGTCGAGGAAGATCGCGTTTGAAGACGTCAACAGCTGTGCTTTGGTCGATGTCCATTGCTTCAAAGTCGAGTGGCAACGAACCCGAACCAACGCCGATGCCAACTCGACCGGGGAAGCGCGCGTTCAGCCAGGC
>Ga0209296_1001419_pt1 | contig 18478 bp, 12 predicted proteins | sample S_130206_EF_Meta_FD_187319 | JGI IMG/M metagenome (GOLD analysis project Ga0209296, IMG submission 187319) | Freshwater microbial communities from Lake Simoncouche, Canada to study carbon cycling - S_130206_EF_MetaG (SPAdes) (version 2) | ecosystem: Environmental > Aquatic > Freshwater > Lake ...
GCTCACGGATATCAGCAAGGAGTCGCCGGTCACGCTCGATGCCTACGGCCCCGAGGTGCGGAAGCCCGGCACCTACGCAGCGAATTGTCTGCTCGCGCGTCGGCTCCTCGAGCGCGACGTGCGTTTTGTGCAGTTGTTTCACCGCGGCTGGGATCAACACATCGCGATCGCGCGGCAGTTACCGAATCAGTGTCACGATATCGATCAGCCCACGGCGGCGCTGATCAAAGATCTCAAGGTGCGCGGGCTGCTTGAGGACACGCTCGTGGTGTTTGCCACGGAGTTTGGGCGCACGGTGTTTAGTCAGGGCAAGCTCGGCGATCCCGCGGCCGGCCGCGATCACCACGGGCGGGCGTTCACGGTCTGGCTCGCCGGCGGCGGCATCAAGGGTGGCATCGAATACGGCGCGACCGACGATTTCTGTTACAACATCACGGAAAATCCGGTGCACCTCCGCGACCTCCACGCGACGATTTTGCACTGCCTCGGCATCGACCACGCGAAGTTCACGCACAAATTCCGCGGCCTCAACACCCGCCTTACCGGGGTCGAGGAAGCGCACGTCGTGAAGGCGATTCTCGCCTGACGGTCTGCGGGGTCGCCTCGTGGCGGGGTGGGGACGGAGGATGATTTCCCCGCTCGAACTCAGAGCACTGCGGGGCGCTCGTTCTGGATGGGCGGCACCTGCATCAGGCGTTGCCCCATCCGGACACGATCGCCGGAGCGGATCTCCGGACACAGGGTGAATCCTTTGGGCGCGAACATAATGATCGTCGAGCCGTGCTCGAACCAGCCGAGTTCCTCGCCCCGCGCCACTGGCGTGCGACAGGGGATTTCGTTGGGGCCGGGCCAGCGCAGGTGCAGGAGTACGTTGAGAAAATGCAGCCGGATGGCTGCGACCAAGATCGCCGCGACGGCGACGAGGGCGACGGGCCGGCCGTCGTTGCGGCGCAGGTGGACGACGGCGCGTTCGTTGCGGCAGAACAATTTTTCGACGCGCTTCAGGGCGATCGGATTCACGTTCCAGGTGTCGCCGCTGATGTAGGTCACATGCTCGATGACCGCGTCGGCCGGCGCGTGGAAGCGGTGATACATCGTCGAAGTCAGCCGCAGCGTCACGTAGCAGCCATCGCGGAACGCCTCGCCGGCGGCCTCGCGGCCGAAGAGGTCGGCGAGGGTGTAGGGAAAGCCCTTGGCCTGAAAAATCCGGGTGCCCTCGACCGTCCCGCAGGCGCCCACGATGGCGTCGCACGGGCTCACCATGACGTCAGCCTCCTGATTGATCGGACGGGCGCCGGGGCGCAGCTCGCGGGTGAAGCATTCGTGCAGGCTGCCGAACGTGGTGTGCTTGGCCTCACTGAGATCCAAGTCGGTGAACATGCGCCACGTGGCGATGGAGAGCCGGGCGACATGGCGGTTTTGGATTTGGCTGAAGCGCCCCATGAGCCGGGTGAGAAACACGCGCGGGAGCCGGTTGGTCACGAGAAAGTTCAGATCCTCCTGCAGGAGCAGTTTGTCGCGCAATTGTTTCAATCGGGAATGCGCTGCCGATTTGGCAACGGCAGGTTTGGTCTGCATAGATTTAGTTTCCATGATCGTTCTCGTGCTAAAATATCTGGCCGCGGCGGCCGTCGCAGGGTTTCTTTTGCACCGAGCCCGGCGTCGGCTGCAATTGTCGCTCGCGAAGCACCGCTCCCTCGCGGGGCATTCGCGCATGGCGAAGCGGGTGGCGGGGCTGCTGCCCGGCTTCTCCTACGCCGAGGACCGCTTTTTTTCGGTGGACGACGCGCCCGCCGAGGTGGCGGGACGGCGCCGTGCAGGTTTCCGGCGACTCGCGCAGCAGTTCGCGGAACGGCATCCCCAGTCCATCGCCCAATCCATGGCGGCAGGCGAACGGATCTCCGATATCGGGTTCACGCGCACCTACCGGGTGCCGTTTCCTTTCAGTCGCTACTTTTGTGATCATCTGAAGCTGGGAGGATTCTTGGCCTCGAGCGACGGCGTGATGCTGACCGACCTCGACGGCCGGCGTTTCTACGATCTCGCCGGCTCGTATGGGGTGAACCTGATGGGCTACGATTTCTACAAGACGTGCATGGCTGAAGGCAGTGAGCGGGTGAAGGATCTCGGAGCGGTGCTCGGGAGTTTTCACCCTTGCGCAGCGTGGAACGCGGAGCGGCTCTGCCGGATTTCCGGATTGGACGAAGTGTCCTTCCACATGTCGGGCACGGAGGCCGTGATGCAGGCGGTGCGACTGGCGCGCTACCACACCCGCCGGAACTACATCGTGCGGTTCTGCGGCGCGTATCACGGTTGGTGGGACGACGTGCAGCCGGGTCCGGGCAATCCCCAGCCGCCGGGAAAAGTCTACACGTTGAAAGAAATGGACGAAGCGACGCTGCGGGTGTTGCGCACCCGGCACGACATCGCGTGCGTTCTCATCAATCCGATCCAGGCCCTGCATCCGAACGTCGCGGCCCCCGGGGATACGTCGCTCGTGGACAGCAGTCGCCGGGCGAAATTTGACCGCGCGGCCTATACGGAGTGGCTGCAACAGTTGCGCGAAGTCTGCACGGCGCGGGGCATCGTGCTGATCTTCGACGAAGTGTTTCTCGGCTTCCGGCTGGCTCCGGGCGGGGCGCAGGAGTATTTCGGCGTGCGGGCGGATTTGGTCACCTACGGCAAAACTCTCGGTGGGGGATTCCCCGTCGGCGCGATCTGCGGCCGGAAGCATTTGATGCGGCGGTTCCGCGAAGAGCGCCCGGCCGACATCTGTTTTGCCCGCGGCACCTTCAACTCCCATCCGCACGTGATGGGGGCGATGCAGGTTTTCCTCGAGCGGCTCGAAACGGAGGAAATCCAGGCGCGGTATCGCGGGATGGACGAGCGTTGGGACGGCCGCGCGGCCCGGCTCAACGAGCGCCTGCGCGCGGCGCAGGTGCCGGTGCAGGTGGCCAACCTCACTTCGGTGTGGACCGTTTTCTACACGGTGCCGTCCCACTACAACTGGATGTTCCAGTTTTATCTGCGGGCGGAAGGACTGGCGTTGAGTTGGATCGGCACGGGGCGGTTGATTTTCAGCCTGAATTACACCGAGGCCGATTTTGAGGCGGTCGCGGTACGATTCGTTCAAGCGGCGCAGGCGATGCAGGCGGACGGATGGTGGGAGTGTCCCGGCCTGACCAACCGCGCTATCCGCCGCGGCATGCTCAAGGAAGCGTTTTGGCCGCGGTCGCGTTCTCAGGCGTGACGTCTTCTCCGTGAGCGTTCACGTGATTCATCGGATCGATCAGCTCGCCCCGCAGCAGGGCGAGGGGTGATTTCCAATAGAGCATGAAGTCGTGGAAAGGATCGGTCATGATTTTGAACATCCACACGAGGCCGGTGATCACGTCTTTGATGAAGAAAAGATGAATCGTGCGGAACAGCAGGCCGCCGAGGCCGAGGCAAAGCCAAGCGATTCCGACGTGGTTCAGGTAACCTTCCCAGCCGGTCGCGGGTTCGATCAGACCGAAGAGAGAAGGGGACAGTAGAAAGACGACGGGGGAAACGGCCCAGAGGGACATCAGGACTACTTTGCGGCGCAAATTGTAGCCGATTTTGATGTCCTCTTTGTGGTCGTGCGTGGCGTGGTTGACGTGGTCAAAGCCGCGGGGCTCGAAGAAGAAATGCCCGGCTTGACGGCTGGTCATCGAGATACCCCACGCGATCAAACCGGCGAGCGCCGGATTGGTGAACAGGCACACGTAGGCGACGAGGAAGCAGCATGCGCTGACGAAGTGCAGCGACTGGTTGATGCGGCTGTGATGGTAGTAACGATGGTCGTCCCAACGTTGAATGCGGAGAGCTTCGAGATAGGTGTTCACGGGTTGATAGATAATTGACGAGTGGCTGACGAAACTGAGGGCGGTTTGAGGACCCTGGAAAGAGGCACGGGCTTGATTCCGGCGACGAGATGAAGGGTTTTTTCGGGGCGGCGCGAACACTCCCGACGGAGTTCACCTAGATGTAACGTTCGCACGATTTCCGGTTTCCCGGGTGGATTTGCCTCCCTGGCCGTGGCCTCGAGCCCGGCACCGTTGAAAGGAGGGCAGGCACTCCTGCCTGCCGATTTGGCTTCACCCGACTGATGCGCCGCGGGCAAGAGTGCCCGCGCTCCTTTGGGCGTCGGCCAGCAACCCGGCAGTGGTCGCGTCCACTTGCGCCCGCAGACCGGGAATCAAGCGAAGGGCATTTTCGAAATAGATCTTCCGCAGCACGTCGTCAGGCAGGCCGAGGCCGTGCACGCGCCAGCGGTGGCGGCCGAAGGTGCCGTCGTAGTCGGGCGGGATGAAATATTCATCGAAGGTTTCGAGAAAGCGGAAGTGGTAGCGGTACATCTCCGGTGAGGCGGGCATGTCCGTGCCGAAAAGCACCCGATCCTGGTGCTGAATGAGAAACTCCCGCGCCGTGTAGGGCTGGCGGCCGAGTTCGTCGGTGCGCGCGGAGAAATCGATCCAGACATTGGGATGCTCCGCGAGCAGTTGGGAGACCGAGGCGAGATTCTCCGGCAGGTTGGCAACGTGCGGCAGGATGAACGTGGTGGCGGGGTGGGCGCGGAGCACGCGGTCGCGGCGCGCGAGCAGTTCCGCCTTGGCCGGGAAGCGCGTGCGATCGTGGAATTGCCAGTCGGGGTACTTGAGCAGGCTGTCGTAGTGTTCGTTGTCGGGCGTCGGCGGCTCGAAGAAGCCGATCGGGTCCGACTGGTGCATCAACACCGGCACCTGCAGCCGTGCGCACTCCTGCCAGAGGGGGGCGAACCGCTCGTCGTCTACGCGCAGGAGTTCGCCGCGGGTGTCGCGGAAGCGCAGGCCGAACTCCTTCAGCAGTTTCAACCCGCGGGCCCCGCGGGCGACGTCCTCGCGGAGCGTGTCCACGCAGCGGGAGACGAATTCCGCGTAGTCGGCGATCAGGGGGGCGTCGGGTGGCACGTTGAAGGCCGCCATGGTGAAACCATAAAAACGATCCGGGTGGCGGGCGCAGACTTCGCCGAAAAAGCCGTCAATGTCCGCCGGACCGAAGTGGTAGCCGCCCTCGCGCCATTGGAGGCACGCGTTGGCCGTGAGGTCGCAGTAGGCGACCACGCCGACCTCGTCCAGCACGCGCACGATTTCCCCCGCCCGGTCCCAATTGCCCCAGAGGTGATTGTGCGCGTCGATCACCGGAAACTTGGCGCGCGCCGGAGTGCGACAGGGAACCTGGAGAAAACTGGTTTTCACGCGGTCACGGCGCGGCCCAGCGCAGCAGCACCCAGAAGAGCCCGATGATCGCGCCGGTGAGGGCGCAGCAGGCCAGGAAACCGAGGGTGTCGGTGCGATCCCAACGGGTGAACTCCCACGAGGATTTCGGCCAGAGCTTCAGGTGGTCGAAGCGGTGCGGGTTCCGGCGGGTCGCCTCCATGGCGGCCGCCTCGAGTTCCGGCGTGGCCCCAACCGGGGTCTTCATCTTGCCGAAGAAAAGGTCGATGCCCTCCCTCGGGGGCGGGCGGGTCAGCGCGCTCAGGAGCAGGAGCAGCAAGGGAGGCAGCAGGGCATCCACGAAAAACCGGGCGGCGAACCGGCGGCCGGGCGCCCATCCGGCCACGTCGAAGCCCGCGAATTTCAGCACCAGCAGTTCGGTGTGCAATCGGCCTCTGCCTTCGAGCGGGCTTCCGGAATCGTCGGGATTGGTGCGGGCGACCTTTTCGAAGAACACCGGGGCGGGCCGTCCGGCGGCATCGACGCCGCGAACCGTAAGGGTGGGATGGGCGCGCAGCGCCGGGCTCCAGTCGCCGACGAGGGGCAGGACGCTGTTGAGCAGGGCACAGGCGACCACCGTCAGCCACACGGCGGGAATCGTGAGCCGGCGCCAGAAAAACATGAAGAGCACGGCCGTGCCGAACGAGACGTTAAGCGTCATGTGCAACTGCAGCACGGTGTAGACGCTTTCCATCTGCGTCGCGACCAGCAGCGCCACGGTCAGGACCGTGGCAATACACCAGCGGGCCACCCGCACGATCTCGGCATCCGCCGCCGCCGGCCGCAGGTAGCCGTAGATATTGCGGGAGAACAGCGCGGCGATGGCCATGGTCTGGGCAGCGACCGTCGACATGTTGGCCGCGAGCACGCCCGCGAGCATCAGGCCCAGCAGCCCCGGCCCGAGCAGGCGCAGCGACATCTGCCCCCAGACGATATCCGGATCGGAGAGGGCATCGGCGCCGGCGAAGAGGGCGATCGCGATGAGCCCGGCGAAGGTCCACATGATCATCATCAGTCGCTTGGTGAAGGTGCCGGCGACCGCGCCGAAGCGGGCGGCGAATTCGTTGCGGGCCGAGCCGCTGATGCTCATATTGCCCACGATCCCGTTTACCTGCAGCAGCGCGGCCAGCCCCATGGCGACGATGCCCCAGGTGGTGATCTCCGAGGCGCCGCCGGCGCCAAAGAGGTTGAACATCGCCGCGGGCACGCGGGCGCCGAGTTGGTCCCAGCCCCCGATCGCGGCTATCCCGGTCGGCAGCAGGATGGCAGAGAAGACGACGATGAGCACGCCCTGGAAGGCCTCGTTGAGCGCGGTGGCCGCCATGCCACCCATGATGATGTAGAGGCCGATGGCGGCGGTGTAGACGACGTAGAATGCCCAGGGGTTGAGCGCCGTGATATAGCTGTGCAGGTCGCCGCGGGCGGAGGCTTCGCGCAGCGTGTCGAGCCGGGTCTGGTCCACCGGCGCCAGCGGCGCCCGGGCGCGCGCCGGTTCGAGCTGTTTTAGCGCGCGATAACCCTCGACCGAAGTCCGTTCCGCCACCGTCCACTCCGCTTCTGGCTTCACCACGAGGGCGGCGCAGATCTTGTACGCCACCAGGTTGCTGAACGCCGTCACCACCACGATGCAGAAAACCTGGAAGACCGCGTAGAACGTCGCGAGGCGCCGGCTGCCGAGGCGTTCGGCGAACAGGTCCGCCGTGGTCGTGAGCCGCACGCGGCGAAACCAGGCGTTCATGAACCAGTAGTAGGGGTTCAGGAAAATATTCTGGAAGCCGACCCAGGTGCCGGCGGCGCCCTGCTGGTATACGATGCTGGCGGTGCTCACGGCCCCGATGGCATCGGTCGAATTGCCGAAGTTGAGGAAGTACTGGTAGGCCTTGCCCAGCTTGCGGCCGGCGAGGAAGAACCCCTCCTGGTTCTGGGCGTGCTTCGCGGCGATCTTGCCCAGCACCACCACGACCACAAAGTACACCGATAGGACGACGTAATCGAGTGGGTGTAAAGCGTGGGCCATCGGGAAAGGGGCGAGGTTGGGGCCGGTGGGCAGCTCAGGGTCGATCCGCGCGGGAGTTTCAGAGCAACTCCGACAGTCGGAGCGCCCCGGGTTTGAGCGAAACGAGCTGCGCAATCTCGCACGGCCGGCCGACGGCCATGCTCTGGTTGGCGGCCACGCCCACGAGAATCGAGGCGGCGCCCTGCTCGTGGCCGGCGGCGCGCCGCAGCGGGTCCGCTGGCGGCTCCGGAGAAAAGAGTTGCTCCTGCAGGAGCGCGTCGGCGCCTCCGTGCGCGCCCGACAACTGCGGAATGGCGACGGTAAAGGGCTCCTGGAAGTGCGGCAGGACGCGCAGGGTGGCGCCGCCGGCGTGGAGGTGTTCATTGACCTCGCGGGGCTCCCCGACGATGTGCGCGCCGTGCAGTTCTTCATATTCGATCCGGCCGCGGTCGCCGGCGAAGGCCACCCGAAAGCCCTCGTAGGGACTGAAGGCGTTGAGCGAGTAATTGAGCAGGACGCCGGTGCGGTAGCGCACCAGCACGGTCATCGCGTCCTCGATGGTGATGTCGTCGCGAAAGACATTCCGGTCCCGGATGTAGCCGGTTTCTTCCTCGGCGGCACCGAGGTAGAGAGACTTTTCCATCTCCTGATCCTGGATCATGGAGCGGGTGTAGTCGTAGGCGAACGGATCGCCCTTGCCCTCGTAGCCCAGATACCGCGGGTAGGCGGCAAGTGCGCTGTCGCCGCGGCGGAGCGCGTTGGCCCGGCCGTAGAAGGCGAGGTCGCCGTACGCAAAAACCTCGTCCGGGATCGCGTCGATCCACCAGTTCACGAGATCGAAGTGGTGGGTCGACTTGTGCACCAGCAGGCCGCCGGAGTCCGCCTTGTTGGCATGCCAGCGCCGGAAATAGTCGGCGCCGTGGCTGGTGTTGAGGAGATACTCCAGCGTGACCTGCCGGACGGCGCCGATCGCGCCACCGGCAAGGATTTCGCGCACCTTCGCGGCGCCGGCCCCCCAGCGATAATTGAAGGCGACGCGTACGGAGCGGCCGGTTTCTTCGACCGTCTGCAGAATGGCGGCGCATTTCTCCGCGGAGATCGTCATCGGCTTTTCGGTGATCACGTCGCAACCGGCGCGGAGGGCGGTGGTGATATACGTGTCGTGCTCGCGATCGATTGTGCAGACGACGACGGCATCGGGCCGCGTCTCCGCCAGCAGGCGGTGGAATTCGGTGTGGCGGTACACGGGGACCTGTTCGTACCCGAAGCGGGAGATTAGCCGTTGCTGGTGAACGCGGGCCCGCACCATGCTGAGATCACACAGGCCGACGACTTCACCCGTCGCGGCGAAACGTTGCGCCACCGGATCGAGGAACATCCGCGCGCGGCCGCCGGTGCCCACGTAGGCATAGCGGGTGCGGCGACCGCTGGCGGGCAGTCGCGGCTTGTGTTGCGACGAAAGGCCGCAGACCGAGGCGAGGGAGACGGTGGAATTGCCTTGCGCACCTGACATGGTGGCGCATAGAAATCAAAAGCGAATGTGAAAAGCAAATCGAAATTCCCCCGCTCTGCGCCCGGTACCCAGGTTACCTCGATTGTGGAGTTCGCCAAATATCTGGATCTGTCGGTGTGGACGGTATCCCGGGCGATCAACGGCCATCCGGAAGTCAAGGAGGAGACGCGGCGCCGGGTGCTGGCGGCGATGGACGAGGTGGGGTATCGACCCAATCCGCTGGCGCGCGGTCTTGGGCGAGGTCGCACCGGCTTGATTGGCGTGTGCCTGACTGGTCTCGATAATCCACTCCTCAATATCAAGACCTACCACTTGCAGCAGTTTCTGCGGCGTCACGATCGGCGGGTGGTGTTGGAGATGTCGTTCCGCAATCCGGAGAACGAAATGCGGGTGATCGAGGACTTCGTGCAAATGCGGGTCGACGGCATTATTCTGATGTACTCGACCCTGCCGACGGCGGCGGTCACCGGGTTGCTGCGCGGGGTGCCATGCTTGCAGGTCGATCCCCTCGAACCGCAGACGATGCCGAATATTTCCCTCGATCGCCGTCGGGCGATGCGGCTGCTCTTTGAGCATCTCGTGCGCCTGGAGCATCGCTCGTTTGCCCTGCTCTTTGGGAAGGAGGATCCCTGGCGGGGGCCGGCGCTGGTGGAACTCGCCCGGGCGCACGGCATGGACCCGGAGCAGGTCCTCCGCTACGCCGAGATCGCCGACCCGAGCGACAACGGCGTGGAAACGGGCCAACTCATGGCAGAGAATGTACTGCGCTGGCCGCAGCGGCCGACCGCGCTGATCACCCGCGATGATCAGGTCGCGCTGGGGGCAATCCAGGCGCTGCGCGACGCGGGGGTGGAAGTGCCCCGGCAGATGTCCGTAACAGGATTCGATAATCTCGATCTGGCGCGCAGGCTGCACCCCACGCTGACCACCATCGACCAGAGTCCGTTGCGGCTGATGGAACGGGCCGGCGAGATGCTCATGGAGCAAATCGCGCAGCCCAAGCAACGCCGGGGGAGCGTTGTCACTGAGACGATGGCGCCCGAACTCGTCCTCGGCGAGTCCACCGGACCCGCCTGGCGGGGCTGAGGCGGGAAACTCCACCGCCCGGGTGGTCGAACAAAGCGGCGTGGCGGATATTTTCTTGCTTGCCACTCGGTCGCGCCACAATCACAAGCGATTGTGAAACCGACTGAACTGCGCTGACCTTTATCTCCTCCACACGCTTCTTCGCCAATTCACTCACCATGAAAAGAACCTCGAATATTCATGGGCCCAATCTCTGGAAGGGGATCCTGCTCGCCTTCGTTCTCACCGCGGCACCCGGCAGCCTCCTATGGGCTGCGGACGTCGCCTCAGGGGAGGATCCGGTCGTCGTCCGGATCAAGAACCCGGACGGCAAGGACGTATCGCAGACGGCCTATCGTGCGATGGAGTATCGCGGCCTGCGGGCGCGCGTCCTCGGCGCCGGCGATGTGTTGCTGCTACGTCCTGCGTCGGTGGGGGCGCTCGAGTCGTTGCGCCCGCCGTCGGCCAACGACGGCGAAAAAATTGCACCCCATCTTCTGGGGGTGCAGCCGGCCAAGCGGGATATCCTCCCTCTGCCGGTCGAACCAGCCCTGGCGGGCGCTCCCGGCCTGATCGTACAAAGGGAGGCCACGCGGGCCGACACTGTGTCATTCGAGTTGAGCGAGCCGGCGCGGGTCTATGCGTATCTCGACTGGCGCAACGCCGCCGCGCTGACGGCGACTGGCTGGCGTCGTTTCTCGACCAACCCGACCGCCCGGCACTCCATCTACTACCGCGATTTTCCGGCGGGCGGGAATTCGCTGCAACTTGCGGATGGGTTCTTCAGCGGGGTCGGGATCTCGCCCCTCTCCCGGTTGAGCGCCGCGGAAAAGATCGTTCCCGTGGGTGAATCGTCGGGTGCGGAGCCCGCGCTGTCCGTGCACAGCTTCCACCGCGAAGTCGAGGAAGTGCGCCTGAATTATGTGTATCGCCAGCCCGGTCGGCCACAGCCAGTCGTCTCGCGCGAGACGCGGGTCAAACTGCAGCCGGGCGAGAACCGGGTGCCGCTGCCGGTCGGGGATCTGGCCGTCGGGGTGTTGTATTGGATTGACGTTACGCTGGGCGGCGCGGGAGCGGAATGGAAGTTGAGCCTGCCTTTCGGCCGTTTTCCGCCGCTGCCACCGGACGCATCGGTGCAGGCGCCCATTCTGCCGTACGGAGCTTACATGAAAATCGCGACCAACGACGATCCGGCCATTTATGATCGGTTGCTGGCGGCGACGTTTTACCAGATGCGCCGGCTGAAGATGAACACGGTGGTCTTGAATACCGCCGAGGCTCCCCGGCGGCACCTCGATCTGGCGCAGGCGTTCGGGCTGAAAACGATCGTGCGCCTAAACCGGGCAGGCGGCGCAGAGCAGGAGGAGATGATGCGACATCCGGCCATCCTCACCTACATGATCGGGGACGAACCGCAGATTGGGCCGAAGCTGGATGACCACATCGTGCGCTTCGAAGCTCTCACCAAGAAGTATCCGCAGTTCAAGCCGGTCACCTGCACCATCTTCGACAGTTGGGGGACGGGCGATGTGCGGGATCCCAACCGGATCTACAATGAACATCTCAACAAGTATAAACTCGTTCGTCTCGGCCGCTATTACCCGTTCCGCAAACTCGACTACGGCGTAGGCAAGCCCCTCAGCTACAAGACGACTCTCGAGGCCGCGAGCATCATGCTCGGGTTGGAGGCCGACACCGCGCGCGAATGGTGGCTGGTGCCGCCCTTCTTCGGCGCCGCCCCCAAGTCACCCAAGCCGGCGCAGTTCTGGCGCAATCCGACCGGTCTCGAAATCACGAATCTCATGCAGCTGGCGCTGGCCCACCGTTGCACGGGTCTGATCGGGTGGGGCACGCACTCCCACGCCAACTGGCACGGCCTCCTCTTCGATGGCGTGACCATGCAGATCACCTCGGAGGAGACGTTTGCCGACATGGCGCGCTTCGGGGAGCAACTCACCCGGATCAAACCCCTGCTGCTCGCCTTTACGCCGGCTTTGGTGCAGGTGCATCGAACGCGGCCCCTCGCCCTCGACGTGCAGGCGCGATGGCTGAAGACCGGCCAGATGGCGATTTATGCGGTCAACCGCGATATCGAGAACGAGGCTGCCGTCGATCTGCTCACGATGATCGCGGACCGTGCCATCGCTAAGACGGGCCAGCCCTCGGTCCAACCGGAGGCGTTTGTGACGGAGATCGCGACCGTCAGGGACGCCCTGACCGACACCGAGATTGGCTGGAAGCACGAGGTCATGGACAAACGCTTCGACTATCTGAGAATCAACGATCGGATCGGTCCGGGGGCGGCGCGGCTCTATGTCGTCTACGGCCAGCAGAACGGAGGATTCAGCGAGAAAGCGATTCCCGCCGGCGCACGCGAGCACTGGTTCGACAAGGCGTTTTCCAGCATCGATTGAAACCAAAACCCCCATGAATACACCAAGGCCCTGGGCCATCCTCAACGCGTGTTTCGTCCTTTTCGTGTCGGCGGAGCAGGCCGCTTACTCGGCGTCGGTTTCCAGTGCGAGCGGCGCCATCGCCGGCCGGGTCGCCGACGATGACAACCAATCGTATTTGCACAGTGCACGGGTCTCCCTCGCGGGCACCAATCTGGTGACCCTGACCAACGAACTGGGCGAGTACAGGTTCTCCAACGTCCCGGCCGGGCCGGCCGAAATCCGGGTGTTCCATACGGGTTTTCCGCCCGCGTCCGGCTCCCTCACCGTCCTTGCCGGGCAGACCGCGGTGCGCGATTTCAACCTCACGCGTTCTCGCGCCAAGGCCGGCGATGCGACAGTGGTGATGGACGCCTACGTCGTCGAGTCGACCCGCGAAACCGATGCGCGGGCCATCGCGATCAACGAGCAGCGCTTTGCCACGAACATCAAGAACGTGGTTTCGACGAATGAATTCGGCGACCTTGGCGAAAACAAACTCGGCGACTTCCTGAAATTCGTGCCGGGGGTGATCATCGACGGCGAGGAATTCCACAACCAGACCACCGTCACGCTTCGGGGCATGCCGCCATTCTCCGTTGCGGTGACGGTCGACGGCAGCCCGCTGGCCAGCGCCTACGCCGGCGACCGCGGGACGAATACAAACAGTGTGCCGATGAACGGCATGTCTCGGGTCGAAGTCGTCAAGACGCCCACCCCGGACATATCGGCGAATTCCCTCGGCGGTTCGCTCAATCTGATCAGCAAACGCGCTTTCGAACGTAAGACTCCCTTGTTCAACTATCATGCCTTCCTCTGGGGCAGCGGGCAGGACAAGACTTTTGCAGAAGTCCCCGGGCCCAGTGCCGAAACCACCGGCCGGCGCATCACGCCGGGTGTCGATTTTTCCTATGTCGCTCCCGTGAGCAAGACCTTCGGTTTCACCCTGACCGCGATGGCGGTAAACCAGATGGTCTCGGCGTATAACGTGAGGCCGAACTGGGCGCCGAACGCCCAAGGTGGAGCCTGGGGACCCGGCGGACCCGACGCAGCCCACCCCTATTTGCTCCAGTGGGAGATGAACAATTATGTCACCTACAAGCAGCGCAGGTCCTTATCGGCCACGATCGACTGGCGCTTCAGGGAACAGGATGTCGTTTCGATCAGATACCAGTACACAAACAATCAGACCAATCGCAATACCATCTTCAATCTCTCGAACATCCAGTCGGACGGGGCGGTTCCTCCCGTCGCCTATGGACCGACGTTTACCCAGGGCGCCCCGGGAGTGGGACGCATCCAGTATGGCGGCACGTTTGACAACTCCCAGAGCAATACCGGCCTCGCGGGCATTGAATACGTCCATAACGGCCCTCTCTGGATGTTGCGGGCGAACGCGTCGTATTCGAAAGCCACGACCCGTGCGCGCGACATGGACGCCGGCCATTTCCGAACCGGTACTTTCTTTCTCCGCAATGTCGCGATCCGGTATGATGACGTCAATTTTCTGACCTTGGGCAGACAAACCATAACGACTTCGACCGGTGAAGTCATTGATCCCTACAAGCTCTCCAGCTACCGAATCAGCCAGGCTCAAAGCGTGTCCCGGGACGAAGTGGAGGACCTCCCCTCGGCCCAAGCCAGTGCGCAACGTCAGTTCGACTGGGTGTTTCCTACCAAGGTTAAAGTGGGAATGGATTACCGCAATCAGATCCGCGACATCCGGGCTCCCCAGCCGCGATATGATTTTGTCGGGCCTGACAAAGTGGCCAACACTGCGGACGATGCAGCTGGACTTTATGATGTCCTGAACACCGGCTTTACGCTCGGCTCCCCGATTGCCGGAGTGAAAAGGATGGAGTGGCCGAGTATGTACAAGCTCTATGACCTCTTCAAGCAACGTCCCGAGTACTGGTCCTTCAACGAACTGCAATTTCTGATCAACTCGGTTTCGCAGAGGATCGAAGAGTCCGTTTCTGCGGCGTACCTTAGGGCCGACACCAGCCTCCTGGCCGGACGACTGCGTGCGGTAGGCGGGTTTCGTTTTGAACGAACCGAAGGCAAAGGCGTGGGTCTCCTCAATGATATTCGCGCCACCTATCAGCAGGATGCCCAGGGTAACCTGATTCTCGATGCGCAAGGACGGCCGATACGAATCTCGACCGATGCGACCGTGCGGGGAAGGGCGCAGTACAAGGAGCGTGGAGCGCATGGGGAGTCCACGTATCAAGGGGTCTATCCCAGTCTGAATGTTGGTTACAACATCACGGAAAATCTGATTGGACGGGCGGCTTACGCCCGGACGATCGGCCGGCCGAATTTTGGCAACATCATTCCGAGCATCTCGGTCACCGATCCCACGTCGGCTGCCGCGTCCCGCACCATTTCGGTGAACAATCCGCGCCTCAAGCCATGGACCAGCAACGGGTACGACCTTTCACTGGAGTACTATTTCAAACGGGGCGGCGTCGCCTCGGTCTCTGGTTTCCGTCGCAACATGACCGACTTTTTCGGCACGTCGCGCATTCCGGCCACGGTTGAGGCCCTGGAGCCCTACGGACTTCCGGACGACTATGTGGGTTACGAAATCATCACGAGAACGAACGTTGGTGATGCCAGGGTGGACGGATTGGAAGTGAACTACAGCCAGTCGCTGGGTTTCCTCTCGAAGGCGATCCAAGGTGTCGAAGTGTTTGCCAACGGCACGAGCTTGCGGTTGCTGGGACCGCAGGAGGCTGACTTTTCCACGTTCGTCCGGCGGATCTACAATTGGGGGGTGAGCTATTCGAAGCCCGCCTACTCGATCCGGTTCAACTGGAGCAAGCGGGGGCGGCAGCGTGGCGTTGCCATCACCGGCACCAATATTCCCGCGGATAACTACCAATGGACCGCTCCCTTCACCTATCTGGATATTAACGGTGACTACCGGATCAGCAAACGCCTGAAAGTCTATGCCGTAGTCCGCAACGTGAATTCGTCGATCAAACCGCTGGAGCGTTACAATCCCGCCACACCGGAGTACGCGAAGCGGTATAACTATGGCACCAATCCCATGGAGTTTTCCTTTGGGGTGAAAGGTGAGTTCTAGCGAGGCGCGCCTCAGCTCACGAGCTATGAGTTCACCCAGCCAATCGAGTTGCTGCGCGCCTCGCCAGAGTCTTCTGGCGCGGACCCATCTCCGGAACCCAGTATCCTTTCATCGGAAAGCAAGGTATCCCTCACGCTCCGCGTGAGGCGAATGACGAAACGAGGAGGCCTTCGGTGAACACCTTTCGACTGCTTGCGATTGTGCTGGCCGCGGGCTGGTTCCTGCCGTGTTGGACGGCTGGCGACAGCCCGAACGGGGTCAGGCTTTGGGGTTTGGGGTAAAGCCGAAAGAATCCAAAAAAATCATCAGTGAATCTGAAATTAACCGATCCCGTTGAAATCCGCGACTGCGCACTCCGCTGACGCGGCTCCCTGCACACCGCACCCATCCGCTCTGCTCTCACTCACTCCCATGAAATTCTCGCCCCGCGCCACCGTCCGCATCCTTGGCTTCGCCGCCGCGCTCTGCCTCCACGTTTCGCTTTTGGCGCAAACTGCCGCCACCCCGGCGACTCCCGCTGCCGTGGCCTCAGGGAAGGCGGTCCCCGCCCCAACCGTTGCTCCGGTGGTCGCCCCCGCTAACCGCACCGTGACGGTCAAGACGGAACTCGATTTGCCCCGGCTGAAGTCCAAGGGCAAGGCGGGTGAGCCCGTGCCCGTCGCGCAGTCGAAAGTCACCGTCGACGAACTGCGCCCGCAGGAGGCGGGCGGCGGACGCTTCGCGACGAAACAGAACCTCGTCTATCTCACGCTCGACGCGGGCAAGACGTACACCCGCCCGCTGCGCGGCAATCCGAACGACATCACGTTCGTATCCTTCCTCGCCTACGGTTCGGTGGGCACGGTGCTGGACATCGGCGGCGCAAAGCTCGCGATCAAAGTCGGCAAGAAGCCCGGCTACGCGGAATTTGCCTTGATAAATTCGGCCCCCGCTCCGGCCCGCACCATCGCCCCAGGAGCCGTCGGTCCCACCGCTGCGTTCACCACGCAGATCAAACTTGAGACCCACGACGGCGTCCAGCTGGCAGCCCTACCGGTCCTGACGGTGCGACTCGATCCGACCGCCGGAGTGTGGGACCTCTTTGTGTTTCAGAAAATGGTGGCCGAAGACGTGCCGTTGCCCGCCGCGAATGGCGCCCGGCAATTTTCTCTCCAGCCCGGCGCGCAAGGTGCGTGGCTGATGAACCTCACGATGTCCGACGAGAACCCGCTCTTCGTGGACGCCAACCGCAACGGCATCGATGATGCGTTTGAGCAGATCAAACAGAAGGGCGCGCTGCTCGCCGCCAACGCCCCCGCCGACGACCGCAAAAAACTCGCGACCGAATGGAAGTCCAATCCGGCCGTAGCCGGCGCCCAGCCGTGGAAAGTCCGCCGCCCGGTGCCCGAAGCCGCCGTCGCGGGCACGCCGGGGAGGTGACGGGTTGCTTCTGCGCGGGCCGCGGAGCGCAAACGGGGTCACGCATTGACCCTTGAGACCACTGCCTTGAACGACGCCACGTTGCTACGCTGACACGGTCGGAACCGCCGCACATACTGACTGACACGCGGCGGCCACCCCATCCTCAGCCGTTCCGCCAACGGCGACTCCCCGTCTCTTTTCGTCAACGACACCCTCGGCCGCGTCATTCGCGCCGGTCTCGATGTCACGGGCGACGGCACTCTCGACCTCGCCTCGGTTGACCGCGCGCTCTGGCTCACGCGCAATCTAGGCTCACGCGCGCGGGCCAGCGCCTGGCCTAGTACACGCTCTTGAAACGCGTGCGCCTACCCGGCGACCGCTTCGCGCGCCCCGTCGTGGTCACGCCGCACCCCTTCCGCCGTAGTTCACGACGGAGTTACAGACCGAGTTGATCCGCGGCGGCGCGAACCTCCAGCACGTGAAGGAACTCCTCGGCCACGAGCACCTCGACACGTTGCAACACTCCACGAAGCGCACCATCGCCGACCTCAAGCAGACGCACGCGAAGTGTCACCCCCGCGAACGCGAGGGTTGAAACCCGTCCGCCGCTCCGCACACTGCCCGCCATGCACTCACACTCGATCAGATCGTGGCGGAAACGCGGCAGTTGCCACGGGAGCAAGTCGCCGAGCTGGTGGACCGTCTCACCTTCGAGCTGCACGACGAGCCGGACCCGGAGAATGACGCGGCGTGGGCCGAGGAGGTTGACCGCCGTCTGGCCGAAATCAGAAGCGGCAAGGTGAAGCCCATCCCGGGAGAGGAAGTCATGGCGCGGGCGCGCAAGCTCGTCGGTCTGTGAAGCCCTACACGTTCCATCCGGAAGCCGACGAGGAATTTTTGGCGGCGCTCGCGCACTACGCGGAGAAAAGCCAGACGCTCGGCCGCCGCTATTACCACGCGATCGATGCCCTCATTGCCGAGGTCTGCCACGCCCCCACGCTCTTTCGTCGCCTCCCCGGGCCTGGCGCAGTGCGCCGGCACTTCAAGAAACCGTTTCCCTATGCCGTGCTCTATGTGGACGAACCGGACAGCGTGCTCGTGCTCGCCGTCGCACCCTTCAAGCGTCGGCCCGGCTATTGGCGCCATCGACTGAAACGCTGAGTTTTTCTTTTAGCTGCCATGCTCGCCCTCGATCACCCGCGCTCCCGTCAACGCCCACGCTCGCGCGTGGTCGCGCCCGGTCGCAGACGTGGGGCTGGAAAAGCGCAGATCCCGCGAGGGGGCAGGGCAGTATCTGGCCTGCGGTTCTACGACCCCAGCCAGGGGCGCTTCCTCAACCGCGATCCGATTGGCGAAGCCGGGGGAAATAATTTGTATGGCTTCGTCGGAGCGCAAACGGGGTCACGCATTGACCCTTGAGACCACTGCCTTGAACGACGCCACGTTGCTACGCTGATTCGGTCGGAACCGCCGCACATACTGACTGACACGCGGCGGCCACCCCATCTTCGCCGTTCCGCCACCGGCGCCTCCCGTCTCTTTTCGTCAACGACACCCTCGGCCGCGTCATTCGCACCGGTCTCGATGTCACGGCCAACGGCACTCTCGACCTCGCCTCGGTTGACCGCGCGCTCTGCCTCACGCGCAATCTAGGCTCACGCGCGCGGGCCAGCGCCTGGCCTAGTACACGCTCTTGAAACGCGTGCG
>Ga0209296_1001420_pt1 | contig 18454 bp, 24 predicted proteins | sample S_130206_EF_Meta_FD_187319 | JGI IMG/M metagenome (GOLD analysis project Ga0209296, IMG submission 187319) | Freshwater microbial communities from Lake Simoncouche, Canada to study carbon cycling - S_130206_EF_MetaG (SPAdes) (version 2) | ecosystem: Environmental > Aquatic > Freshwater > Lake ...
TTTTTGTTAACACCCGCGCAAAAATAAATGTACTAAATTTTAGACTATATTTGTAAATATGAAAGGAAGGCCACGAATACCAACCGAAATTAAGATTTTGAAGGGAACCGTTGAGCGCAGCAGGGAATTGCTAGCGCCGATGGTTGTAGAATTAAGCGAAGGCGTGCCACAACCTCCAGCGCACTTAAATGCTTTGGGCTTCGAGTATTGGGATGTAACTTGCAGGGAGTTAAAAAATAATCATTTGTTAACTGGAGTTGACTTGGGATTAGTTGCGGGATACTGTAACGAGTTGGGGCTTTATAAGAAAGCGTGCGAAGTAACAAACATTGAGGGCGAAGTTGTATTAAATCGTTTTGGCGATAAAGTTATTTCACCTTGGTACGATGTTAGAAGCCGAGCACTTAAGCAAGCTACACAAATGGGCCAACTCTTTGGAGTTACGCCAAGCGCGAGGGGTAAAATTGAAACAGGCAAGAGCGCTCCAGCATCTAAATTGGAACTTTTACAAAAATCAAAAATAGCATGAGAAAGAAAATTGAATTAACCGAGCCAGTCGAAGTAACGGCAGGCGTAACATTTAGAGTTGAGCCTAGCGGTTTGTATTTTATTATTTGCCGTAATCAAGGCAGCGGTTTTAAACCTTGCGGAAAGGACGGGCTTTGGAGTTCCACGCCTCACCTTTACAGAAACCAATACCTAGCACAGTTAGCTTTAGATTTTTTCTTTGCGAATAGCTGAGCAATATATTGAGCAAGTAGTTACTGGGCGCGTAATTGTGTGCGAACACGTGCGCAATGCTGTGAATAGGTATTTAACAGACCGCGCGAACGGTTGGGCTTTTAGTGAAAACTACGCGCAGCACGCTATCGACTTTATAGAACAGCTCGAGCACAGCACGGGCGACTATGCGGGCAAGCCGTTTAAGTTGGAAGGGTGGCAGGCGTTTATAGTTTGGAATTTATTTGGTTTCTTAAATCCAGACGGCAGTAGAAGATTTACGCGGGCTTATGTAGAAGTACCCCGTAAAAATGGGAAATCTACTTTCTCCAGTGCGGTTATGCTTTACGGCTTAATGGCTGACGGCGAGAGCGCCGCTCAGGTTTATAGCGCGGCTACAAAGTTGGACCAAGCTATGATGGTATTTGCGGAGTCTGTCCGCGTTTGCCAAAATGTCGACTGGCTAGCAGAATCGTTAACCGTTAACAACTCAGTAAACAATAGGCGCATACTTTATGGGCAATCGGTTTATAAGCCCCTCGAGTGGAACCCAAGTAAACAGGACGGACTAAATACGCACTTCGCAGTTATTGACGAATACCACGCGCACCCTAACGATGAGCTTTATAATGTATTGCGCAATAGTATGGGGGCTAGGAGGCAACCGTTATTATTTACAATTACGACGGCGGGCTTTAATCGTGAGTCGCCGTGTTATAAGCACCGCAACTATTGTACCTCAGTTTTATCTGGGGCTATTGTAGACGATGCTTTATTTTCGGTAATCTATACGCTAGACGAAGGCGACGACTGGACCGACTCGGCCAACTGGGCCAAGGCTAACCCTAACTGGGGGGTTTCGGTTTATCCGCGTCAGTTAGAGCAGGCGCTAACCGAGGCTAAGGAATTTGTACACAAAGAAGTTGAATTTAAAACTAAGCTGTTAAATGTCTGGACCGACACAGCGCTAACTTGGATTAACGACACTACTTGGATGGAATGCGCCGAGTTGCAAAAACTAGACGGTATTTGTTACGGAGGTTTGGATTTGGCGAGCACTGGAGACTTTTGCGCGTTTACTTTGTACTTTCCCGAATACTCGGCTATTCGCACTTGGTATTTTTTGCCAAGCGAGGCAGCCTATAAAAGAAAGGACGCAGCAGGGGCAAGTATTAGGCAATGGATTGCAGACGGCCAGATAATTGCAACCGAGGGTAACGTAACGGATTATAATTTTATTAAAGCCCAAATAGTAGAACTTGCTCAGGAGTTTGAAATTAAAGACATAGCTTACGACCGCTTTAACGCTTCGCAGCTTGTAATTGATTTACAAAACGAGGGATTGCAAATGTTTCCCTTTGGGCAGGGCTTTATATCAATGAGCAGCCCGACGAAGGAACTGGAGCGACTAGTAAAGGACGGCAGGCTTAAACACGATGGCAACCCAGTTACGCGTTGGATGATGGGTAATGTATTGTTAGCAAGCGACCCCGCGGGCAATATTAAAATTAATAAAGCAAAGAGCGGGGATAAGGTCGATGGGCCTGTATCTATTGTAATGGCATTGGGCACGGCTATGCAAGACGCTGCCAAAGAAAAAAATTCAGACTTTTGGTTTATATCGCTATGAGATTTGTTGACGACTTTATGAATAAGTATTATTTTAACCTCCCTAAGTTTCGCACTTATGAGGACGCCTACAACGCAACCGAGGCAGAGTATCTAGAAAGGTACGGTGTAACTCGTTATAAAAACTACGACGTATTTCGCTCGGCCCTCAGCAGGTGGCTAGCGCAAGGTCGTAATAAATAAGATTTGTTAACATGGCAAAATTAAAGCAGTTGTAATTTGCACCGATGAATTTAAGATTTTGGGAACGGAAAACAGAAAAAAGGTCAATGCTATCGCAACCTGCGGACTGGTTTGTTAATACCTTAAACAATGTATTTGGCTACCAAACTAAAAGCGGGCAAGCTGTAAATAATACAACGGCTTTAAGCATTGCATCCGTGCACGCTTGCGTTAGAGTAATTGCGGACGGGATAGCAGGGCTAGGCCTAAAGTTGTATAAAGACGACGGCGTAAACAGGGACCAGATAATAGTACACTATGGCACAGCCTTAGTTAACGAGCCTAACCCTTACCAAACTAAGTACGATTTTGTTAAGTACATGACTAGCCACCTAGCACTAACTGGCAACGCTTACGCTTTTATTAATCGCGATGTTAGGAATATCGGCATAGAGTTGCACCCAATCGCGCCGCAGTACGTTACCCCTGTTATGCAGGATGGCCTTTTGTTTTACAAGACTACACTTGCAGGATACCCTCCAATGATACCAGCAACGGAAATGCTACACTTTAAAGGAATGTGTGGCGATAATCCGCTAATAGGTTTAAGCCCAGTAGTATTGCACGCGGAAACTTTAGGTATTGACTTGGCAGCAATAAGCCAGAGCGCAGGAGTTTATAAAAATGGGGTATTGAAATTTTTGTTAACTTCAGACTCACAAATTAAAATAGACCAAGCGGGGCCTTTGAAAAAATCCCTCGACGATGTTATAGACGGAGCCAGCCGTAGCGCTGTTATGCCCAATGGCATTAAGATGGAAAAATTAAGCCTTAGCCCTGAAGAGGCGCAGTATTTGGAAACCCGTAAATTTTCCAGCGAGGAAATTGCGCGGATTTTTGGAGTGCCTGCTTCAATGATTGGAGCCAGCGCAGGGATAAAGTCCAGCGTCGAGCAGGAATATCAAGACTTCTACGCGCGTACTTTAATGAGCTACGCAATTAACATCGAGCAGGAACTAGCCCGCAAGTTGTTAACAGAAAATGACAAGCTAACTTATTACTTTAAATTTAATTTTAACTCACTATTGAGAGCCTCCGCTAACGAGCGAGCAGACTATTATAACAAAGGCATCCGCGGCGGCTGGCTTTCTAGAAACGAGGCAAGACTTTACGAGGACGTGAACGGTTTTAACGGCGGAGACGAATATTTAATCGAAGCCAACTTAATGCCTAGCAGTCAGATTAACGAGTATATGGATGCGAAGATTGCAAACCTTATGGCTACGGCAGATAAAAACAATAACCCCGACGGCGTAAATAACCAAACAATAAATTAAAATGAAACAAGAGAAGCGGACCTATACAGGCACAGTTAACTTTAGAGCGGCAGGCGAAGGCATGCCGACAGAGGTGGGCGGAATTGCTGCCGTTGTAAATTCAGTTACAGACCTTGGATACTTTGAGGAAGTTATAATGGCTGGAGCGTTTGACAACGCTTTAGCAAAAGAGTACGATATTCGTTGTTTGTTTAACCATGAAGCCGACCTAATTTTAGGCCGCACTAAAGCAGATACCTGCAAAGTGTTTGTAAATGGAGACGGAAATTTAGAATATACTTGGATGCCAGACTATGAGAACCCTACGCACATGTCAGTAGTACGCAGCATTATGCGCGGAGACATTACGCAGAGCTCATTTGCTTTTACAATCAAAGAGCAAACTTGGACAGAGTCGGCAAAATACGGGACAATGGGTAAGCGTTCAATAACAATGATTGACAGTCTTTATGATGTTAGCCCAGTTACTTATCCTGCTTATGAAGATACAGAGGCAGACGCTCGCAGTATTGCAGCAATAAGAGACCAAGAGCTAGAGATTGAAGCGGCAAAACAAAGTCAAGTAAGTGCGGATATTTTAAAACTTGCTTTAGCCAGATACACAAACTATTAAAAAAACAAAAATCATGAATAAAATTAAAGCCCTAAAAGAAGAGCGTGGACGTTTGCTCGGCGAATTGTCTACCTTGCAGTCAACTATCGAGCGCGAAGCGCGTTCTATGGCTGACACTGAAACCAACCGCTTAAGCGAAATCGAAGCCCGTTTAGGCGCGATTAAAGCAGAGGTTGAAACCCTAGAGAAATTGCAAAACCTTGCAGCTCAGGCAGCAGGCCACAGCGCAAGCCGTAGCGAGGAAAAAGAAAGGTCTAACATGGCTAAAGATTACAGCTTTAAGCGCGCAATGGAAATGGCTATTACTGGCCGCCGTGAAGGTGTTGAAGGCGAATTTTCTGCAATGGGTGGCGAAGAGTTCCAGCGTTCAGGCGTTAGCGTTTCTGCTCACTCTATCAAAATCCCATCTGAAGTATTTAAGCGCGATATGACTGCAACAGGCGGTTCTTCAGGTTCTGAAGGTGGCGTAAATATCCAAACTTCAGTAGGTTCTATTATTGACATTTTGCTACCTAAAACTGTTTTAGCAGGTTTGGGCGTACAGCGTTTGAGCGGGTTGGTTGGAAACTTGGATTTACCAACTGCTAGCACTTTGCCGTCAGCCGGTTGGAATACTGAAAATGGTTCTGCTACCGAGAAGAGCCCAGCGTTCAGCAAAATCACTTTGAGCCCTAAGCGTTTGGCTGCCTATATTCAGGTATCTAATCAGTTAATGTTGCAATCTAGCAACTCTATTGACGGGTACGTACGTAATTGGTTGCTTAATGCTATGGCGCAATCTTTGGAAACTGCTGCTATTAAAGGCGGTGGTTCTAACGAGCCTACTGGTATTATCGCAAACGCTAACGTTAACGTAACTTTTGCAGGTGGTGCAGCTTCAAACGGAACTAACGCTAACGGCGCAGCTCCAGTTTGGGCCGATGTTGTAAACTTGATGAAAGCAGTTGAGAACGCTAACGGTAACGGAGTTGCTTACTTGACTAACCCAACTGTAAAAGCCAAATTGCAAACAACTAGCCGTCAGGCTTCAGGCGTTGAAGGTAACTTTATTTGGCCTGCGGGTGGTACAGATTTGAACGGTTATAATGTTCAAACTACCACTTTGGTGCCTAGCAATTTATCTAAAGGTAACGCTACTACTTTGTCTGCATTAATTTTTGGCGACTTCTCCAAAATGTGCGTGGGAAACTGGGGCGGAATGGAGCTCACAGTAGACCCATATTCGGGCGCTACTGCTGGTTTGACCAATGTAGTACTTAACGCTTATTTGGATACTGCCCTTTTGAATCCTGCGGCCTTCGCAGTTTGTAAAGACATCGTAGCCTAATAGCTTGCCCGCTCGGGGGCGTTAAATTCCGAGTGCTGTGGGGGGTCTTGACTGTACCCCCCTCGGGCCAAATGTTAGTAAAATTTTTGATTAATCCAACAGGGCACTTTAACCTTAGTTACAACTTGGGCGAAGTTGTAGAAATTGAAAATAAGCAAGCCGAGTTACTACTTGAGGCTAAGGCTGTTGAAATTGTAGCACCTGCACCCAAGCCGAGTAAAAAGAAGCCAGTAAACCCAGAGACCGAATTAGACGCTGAATAATGTTCAAATCTAGAAGATATACGACCTTTGCAAATGTAGCCACAGACTATATAAGTTTGGCCGATGCTAAACAGCATTTGCGTGTTACTGCCTCAGATGATGACAGTTATATTACGGGGCTTATTTCTATGGCCGTAGATACTTGCAGCAATTACTTGGGCTACTCGATTAAGAAGGGTACGGCAAAATACGGCTTTGATAGCTTTACGGGCTCGCCTGCGCTTATCAATCCCGTAAATGGTCTTGACATACCTTCAGGCAATTATCTACGCGTAAATAGCCGCGTATTGGCTGTAAACTCTGTAAGTTATGTAAACTCTAGCCAAGCGGTAACAGCATTTGCAGGCAGCGATTGGATAGTAGCACCCGACCCAATGGGTAACTACTCGCGAAATATCTTTATTAATACTGCGCCCAACTCAATTACAGACGATACTATTAAATACATTATCGAAGTATCTGAGGGATTTAATCCAGTTGGAACTAGCGCAGTAGACCCAGATACTATTTTCCCAATGGCTATTAAGCACGCGGCTTTGTTATTAGTGGGCCAGTATTACGATAACAGGAATGCTATTGTAGTTGGAACTATCCAAGCCAAAATATCCCTAGGCTTTGAGTACTTACTAGACCCTTACAAAATACAAATTATACTATAATGCAAGCGGGCGCAATGGATGTACTAGTTAGTTTGCAGAGTTACTCTGAAACTATCGACACGAATACAGGCGAAAAATTGCAGACGTGGACCGAATACACAAAGGCTTGGGCCCAGCGCGTAGAGCAGGAAAACGGAACCGAGCAAGTTAATGCGGACCGCAGAGAACATAAGCAAATAGTTTATTATACCGTGCGCTATAACTCGGCAATTAATGTTAAGCATAGAGTTGTAGAAGCGGGTAATAATCATAACATTGTTAACATTGCAAACATCGCAAGGAATTTATATTTGAAGTTGGAAACGGAACTAACAGAGTGAGCAACAAAGTTGAAAATATCGCGGAGGTTATTAACTCATTAAAAGCGATGGGCGTCGAAATAGATAGCCCAGATTTACAGCGTATGCTCAAAGCTCAAGCGTTACCAATAATCAATAGTGCAAAAAACTTAGCGCCTAAAGATAGCGGAGACCTTGCAAAGTCGATAGGCTTTATTACTGGGAAGGATAAGGATAACAAGACTAAAGTATTAATAGGGTTGCGCAAGGAATATTATAATAACTATCTAGGCGTCATGTTTGAATACGGGACTGTTTCGCGTATCCAACAAAGCACAGGACGTTATACTGGCATCATTGAAGCGCGCCCTTTTATGCGCCCCGCATTGGACCAAAACGCGGGCAAGGTAACGGACGGGATTATAAACGGAGTCGATAAAATACTTTCTAAATTAGCAAAAAAAAATAACTTAATATACAAATAAGATGGCAACTACTGGACCAGTTAACGGCACGCTTATAAGCATCTTTAAAGATGTAAGCGGCTCACTTAAAAAAATCGCTAACGCGACTTCTCACAGCTTCGACGTGTCTAAGGATATGATTGACGTTACTTCAAAAGACAGCGCAGGCGCAAAGGAATTTATTGCTGGCGAGTATGGCTACACGCTAAACGTGGAGGCAATTTTTGAAGATGACGCTAGCGTTGGAGCAACTCAGCAATCTTTTAAAGATTTAGCTACTGATTTATTAGCAGGCACTTTGTTGACTATTGTAATTTCTACAAACGTAACAGGCGACGAAAAATATACTGGTACTGCTTTCTTTACTAGCTTGTCACTTAGCGCACCAAATAACGATAAGGCAAGTTGGACAGGAACCTTGCAGGGCTCTGGAGCTTTGACTATTGGTACAGTATCTTAATAGTATTATATTTGTGCCATGAGCACTACAATTAAACTAGGGGGTGCTGAGCATCCCCTTTTATTTAACATGAATAGCCTTCGTAATATTATGGAGGTTGCAGGGATGGAAACTTTTGCAGATTTAAACCTACAAAAGGACTTAGCCAAGTCTATGGATTTCGCACTTAGCTGCGCGTTTTATGGAATATTGGAAGGTTACGAAGCACAGGATAAACCAACGCCTTACCCAACAGTGCAAAAGTTAGGAGCGGCAATTAAAAAGTTTCAAGAGATTAGCCCAGCGTTGGAAGGATTTACTGCTGCAATTACAGAATTTTTTGCACCTGCTGACGAAGAGGCGGGGGAGTAAATGCCAAGAGCGACAGCGCCCCGCTAACTTGGCGCAAGATTGAGCGCATAGCTTACGGCGAAATGATGCTAAGCGAAAGGGAGTTTTTACTTTCTACGCCTCGCTTTTGGCGTTTGAAATTGGAAGGAATGCGCGAGGCTCAGCAGCAACAGTATAGAAACCATTGGGAAATAACCCGCTGGGCAGTTGCTACTGGCATGGCCCCACACTTAAAGAAACCCATAGAGCCCAAACGGCTGTTAACATTTCCTTGGGAGGAGTCCGATTACCTATCAATACACGACGCTTTAAAACTATATTCGCATGTCTTTGATAAGTTAACCCCAGACGCCAAAGCATGAGCGCAAATAAAATAGTTTACAATATCCTAAGTAACAACGCCGCGCTTACTGCGCTAATATCTACGCGATTAAATCCGATTAGAATACCACAGGAAAGCGCGTTTCCTGCTGTGAGTTACCAATTAATTAGCGACATACCTAACCCTACAAAGTCAGGGCATAGCCGCACAGAGTTTGTACGCGTTCAAGTCAATGCTTATGGGATTACTTTAGCAAGTGCCGAGTCGGTATCTTCTGCTATTCGCACGGCCTTTGAGGCGGTAACTTTGCCTAATACTTTTAATGGGATTAAATGCCAAACGATAGAGTTTGATAACGAAATACAAACCGCCGAAGACACGGCAGGCTTTGCGGGGTTGTACCAAATTTCTCAGGACTATATAATTAACTTTACTAGGTAATGGCTAAGAGTTTAAATATTGTAATCGGTGCAGACATTGAGAAACTGCGCGAAGGCTTTAATAAGGCTATTCAAGTAGTTCAATCTTCAGGCAAACGAATGAGCGACGACGTGGCTAAGTCCGCTAAGTCGATGGAAGAGCGTTTGGCGGCTATTGCTACGCGTAACCCAACGATGGGCAGCGTTAGGCAGTTGACTCAGTTAGCAATGGAAGCGCGGGCTTTAGGTCCAGAGTTTGCCCAAGTTGCTAACGAAATAATTAAACAGGCGGGCCGCATGAAGGACGCCATCGCCGACACGCGCGGGGAGGTTGGGTATTTTGCGAGTGACACGCGTCGATTAGATGCGGTGCTTGGTGGAGTGCAGGCGGTTGCAGGGGCGTTCGGTGCGATGCAAGGAGCGTTACAATTAGCAGGCTTAGGCGGAAAGGATTTGCAAGAGGCAATGGTGAAGCTGCAATCTGCAATGGCTATCGTTAACGGAGCCACAGCGGTAGGCAATGCGCTACAAGCAGAGAGCGCACTAAGGCAAGGACTAAGCGCAGCCGCTTCCGCAATATATACGGCAGCAACAAACGGCGCAACCGTAGCAACTAGAGCATTAAATTTAGCATTAGCGGCAGGGCCTTGGGTAATTCTTACGGCGTCTATTGCAGCGGTTGGATATTTGCTAAGTAAACTTGCAGCAGAAGCGGCAGCAGTTGAAAAAAACATTAAGAAATTAACAGAGGCGCAAAATGCAATGTTATCCAATGGCGAGAAAAAGATAAAACTTGAAGAGCGCCGTTTGGAAATTGCGATTGCAACAGCAAAAGCAGAGGGAAAAAGTGAAAAGTTTATTTTAGAGTTAAAAAAGAAAAGCCTAGAAACTCAAAAAGGATTATACAAAAAGGCGGGCGAAGATGCCTTATTGATTTTAAATCAAAGGCGGTCCGAAGAGTTGCGTTTAGCGGGTAATGATGAGGCGGAGAAAAAAGATATTTACCAAAAGTATACAAAGGAAAGTGTACAAATTCGTACAAGCTTAAATGAGGAATATCAAAATAAAGTACACTCGCTAGCACTGGATGAAATTGAATCGACTAAAGTTGTAGCCAAAGAAAAAGTAAAAATTACTAAAGCGGTTATTAAAGAGACTGAGCAACTTACCGCAAAAAATACAGGTGGCAGTTTGTTGGCTCCAGTTGACCCAATAGTAAAGCAATCAATGGCCGATGTATTGGCGGAGCTTGACAAGGTCCCGCCTGTATTGGATGACATAAGAAGTGAACCATTATTTCCAGACGACTTCACTGGCGCGCCCGAAATTATCGCTACTACCGTAGAGGTAAGCGACGCGTTTAAAACGATGGCCGACCGCAACAGCGCAAGTTTTCAACAGCACGCAAGCGCTTTAAATGCCACTAATATAAAAACGGCAGAATGGGCGGCCAAAACGCAGACCGCGCTAGATGCTGTTAATGCTGCCTTTGCTGAATTGCAAATGCAAACGGCTGAGAACATTGGGCAATTTATTGCAGATATGGCAACGGGCGACCAAGCAGCAGGCAAAAACTTTGGTAAAAATATGTTGGGGGCAATTGCTGGATTCATGGATACTTTAGGTAAGGCTTTGGTAGCTACGGCTATTGCATCTCAAGCATTTAAGGAATTGATATTAAAAAATCCCGCTGCCGCTGCTGTTGCAGGTGTGGCTTTAATAGCAGGTGCAGCAATTGTACGCAACTCATTAAAAGAAGGCCCAAAGGTTACAGCCTTTGCAGACGGTGGTATTGTGAGCGGTCCAACGCTTGGCCTTATGGGTGAATATCCAAACGCTAGAAGTAACCCCGAAGTTATAGCGCCGTTGGATAAGTTAAAAGGTATGTTAAAGACAAATGAGAGCAGCGGGTTTGTAGCTTCTACAAGTATACAAGGCAGGGACTTGGCAATAGTTTTGGAGCGTTATAATAAAGATAGCAAAAGGGGATAATGGCACGCAAATACTTTGGAAGTTTTAAGAGCATACAGAATATAACCCACAGGGTAGAAATTTGGGACGGACCTAACGGAACTACGCCCGAAATACTTACTGGCTTATACGCGACTCGCGTAACTGCTGCGGGTGGATACCAAGAGGCGGCAGGATGTTTGAGCACTAAGTTAAACGCTTTATCTGGGAGCACAGAGTTAACGCTTGCAGGCGAAGGTTATAATATAACACGCAAGGGCGAGGGCGATGAATTGTACACAAACTACATACGTCCTAGCCGAGTTGCTACTTATTGGGTTATGCCTAACGACACCGTCCTAAATGATTTTGAATCTATCGCCACAGTTACAGAGCAGTACTGGGCTATATTAATTTACAAGGACGGCGTTTTGGATTATGTGGGCCGAGTTCTAGCGGACCAGTTAACGCGCTTAAGAGAGGCGATGCAGGCAAAGCCAGTTGTTGAATTAACGGCAGTTGACGGCTTAGAGTTATTGAGTGGTTATAAAGTAGATTCAACGGACTTCAGCAACGGCAAAATAACAATAGCGCAAATGTTTAGGCGTGCGTTGGATTCGCTAGCATTAAAAGAGTATTGGGTAGTTAACGGAACGCAAACGGATTACTTCCGCGAGGCTTCAACAGTTTATAATACCGCAGCTTCACGCAAAGGGTTTGATTTGGAAGAGGTAGACCTAAATACTTTTGTAACTGGATACGACCAATTTAAGGATGTGCGCGTTACGGATGTAAACCAATTTATCTACGCTTCTAATAATATGCTAGATTACGCTCAGGCGTTAGAGCAGTTATGCGAAATTAAACAAGCGCGCTTGATTCACTCGCAGGGTAAATACTGGCTTGTAAGTTTTGCGGATTATATAGACACAACAATTACCTACCGCGTTTATAGTTATACGCTTCAGTTTCAAAGCACGACGGCGACCTATGCACACCGTCAATTTTTAGGCGCAACGGCTACGCGTTCACAATGGGAAGCCAAGCCAACGCTCACGCACCAAGTTGCTGCAAAGTTTGTACAAATTGACACCGAGCGCAGGCTAGGTATTGGAGTTTATAGAAGTTTTATTTATAGTTCAGGGCTAGATTTAGCAGGTACTTTTACAGACATACCGACTGGCAGCACTCCAGATACTGCGCCTATTCGTGTAAGGTTTAATATTAAATTTACTAAGGCTTATTTAATTATCAGCGGGGGAGGTTTGCAAGCTGAGGACAAAACAGAAGTATCTATTAAAATATACTTAACCGATTCTAGTGGTAATATCAAAATCTTAGATACAAATAATTGGTATTGGATAACTCACACGGGCGGCGTGGGTACTGTTCCAGTTTATAAGGAAACAATAGACACCAGCAACCAGTCTAGTACTTGGACGACTTTTAACTTTGATAAAAATTTAACGACAGCCCCCGCAGGTTTTACAACTTTAAACGTAGCAGTTACTAACGTAGTTGGCAAATGCTTTACATTTAAAAAAGGAGGCTCTGGCTCGGGAACAACTACCTCGGTAGCTAAAAGTTTTTGGGGTGCGATTAATGTGGCATTTGCAGACGCTAGCCCGTACAATAATCCAGACTTTACTTTTGATATTACTGAGGTCTACACGCCCGCAGCTGCAAACTCTGTTAACTCAGTCCCTGTATTACTTAATCCTAAATACTATTCAAGTAATAGTAAATATGCGACGGGGGCGATACGGGTTTATAACGGCTCGGCTTATGTGCTCGGTACTTCTACTTGGCGGGGCGGTTGGGATTCTGTAACACAGGGAACTATAACGGAAATGCTAGGCAATAGCGTGGCAGGTTTGTACAAAGACTTCATGCCAGTAATACAAGGCACTTGGGTAGACAGTGGAAGTTTAACGGCTATTAAATCCCTGTACTTTGACGATTATACTTGGATATTGCAGGGCTGTCAATACTCTGCAAGAGCTGAGCAATGGGCAGGCGAATGGGTTGCAATTATACCAACCTATACAGGGCTTACTGGAAGCGGTGAAGGGCTAAGAGTTGGCACGGGATTAGGGGACCGCGTGAATTATTTGGATATGCAAGTATCTAATATTAACGACCAGCTTGGCGGCATATCCGATTCAGTTAAGCAAACCCTTTCTAACGAAGTCAGCGGAAGCCCTGCGACTGCACCGATAGTTAATACTTCTTATGAGGTTATGCTTCAATACGACGCGGCAAATACAGTAATGGAGTGGAAACTGCAAGAGCAGGGCAATTTTAAAACTTACACGGTTGGAACCTCTGCGCTGGATACAAACTTTGAGGGGCATTTGGCAGACTGTACGGCAGGCAATATTATTCTTAACCTACCTGCTGCAAATGTTTCTAAGGGCAAGCGTTACTACTTTGTAAAGTCTGGGGCTGGCCATACCTTTAGGATTAACGCCTATACAGGGGAATCTATAAACGGCGCAGACCACTTACTTTTAAGTGCAAACTACAATAGCCACACGATTATTTGCGACGGTACCCAGTGGTTTATTATTGCAGCGCATCCGTAATTTGTTAACGCGTAAAACTAACTGCTTTTGTAATTTTACCACATGGCACAGGCTAGCATTGATATAGTAGCAGGCTCTCAGGGGTTTAAGTTACACACCGCAGCGACGGTAACAGGCGTTTCTTATGACGCTTTGGTAGTTCGCGAAGACACAGTTTTTACTTCTTTTACCGTACAGGTAGACTTTCAAACCGCTGCAAATGTATTAAGCGCAAGAGGTATGTCTAGCGTTACCTTCCAGCAGGGCGAGTATTTGCCAGCAGGTAAGAACGCTAAAATTACTGGCTTTGTTATTTCGTCTGGCTCTGTAATCGGATATTAAAAATGCTTTCAACTACTCCGCTAGGAATTGGCACACGAGGGGGCAGTTACAAAGGTCAAGGCTGGCCTATTGTAAAGTCGTACAAAGCTAGGGTAACTGCTGACGGCGGTTACTACGAGGCCGTGAGCTGTTTGTTAAACAAATTAAACAACTTATAAAATGAGCGACTTATTAAATAGTGCATCTTTGGTAATGATACCAAGCGGATACGCAGAAGACAAAGTTTATAGTGCAGTGCCAACCGACGGAAGCGGGGATTTAAGTTTTACCCGTTCTAGTAACGGAACCCGAATAAATAGTGCGGGGTTGGTGGAGGTTACTCCGTGGAATTTGGCGCAGTATAGTGAGGATTTTCAAACGGGTTGGACTTTGGCAAATGTAACGGTTACGGCAAACGATATAACCGCCCCAAATGGAACTTTAACGGCAGATAAATTTACAATTTCAGTCAACGGAAATGATGTCAAACAAACTATTTCTGTTCTACCGAATACCGTTTATACTTGGAGTTTTTATGTTTATGGTGGAACGGCATTGGGGCAACAAATGAGATTTTATGACAATACAAATTCGACTAACATTGAATACTATAATTATTCAAGTAGTGTTGTATTGGGTGCTTGGGTAAAAATAGAAAGAACATTTACAACACCAAGCGGATGCTATGAAATTCAAGCGTGGGTATTAGCGGCAACAAGCACAATCGGAACGATGTGGGCTTGGGGCGCACAACTAAACATCGGCTCAACCGCCAAACCCTATTTCCCCACTACCGACCGCTTAAATGTTCCACGCCTAACTTATCAAAATGGCGGGGGCGGGTGTCCTAGTTTGTTGTTGGAGAAGCAGAGTACGAACCACATTTTATATTCTGAAGATTATAGTCAAACCGCTTGGACAAAAACGGGAACTGCGATTACTACAAATCAAATTACTTCACCCGATGGAACGCAGAATGCAGATTTAATGACAACTAACGATGCGGCGGGGTCAGTTTATAGAATGTATGAAGCAAATTCAGCGGGTAGCAATGCGGTTTGTACAACTTCTGTTTATTTCAAATATGGTAATTGGCAATATGTATTCATTGTTTGTGATAATTATGTAAGTGCGCCAAAATGGGCGGTGTTTGATTTAATAAATATCACCAATACTTTTGTTTCAAGTGGTTATACGGCAACGATTACAAGCGTTGGTAATGGGTGGTATAAATGCACATTGACGGGAGAAATGAAATCCACTACTTATAATCAATTTGGACTTGCCCCTACAAGCACGGATTATAGTAATATAAGTATTGCAAACGGAAAAACATTATATATTTGGGGTACACAAAGAGAACAATCAAGTTACCCCACATCCTATATAAGTACCACCTCAGCAAGTGCCACAAGGGTGGCGGATGCTTGTAGCAAGACGGGGATAAGTAGTTTGATTGGGCAGACGAGCGGAGTTATTTTTGTTGATATTAACCGAACGCAAAAAAGTGAAAATTACAATATCCCTATTTTTGTAGGTTCGGGGAACAACATAATACAGTTGTATTTTAGGAGTACCAATGATTTGGTGGGTCAAGTTTATACAAGTGCGGGGCAACAAGCGGCAATAGTTAGTTCTGCACTTGCAAATGGTAGATATAAAATAGCACTTGCATACGCATCAAATGACTTTGCAATGTATATTAATGGCACACAAATAGGAACGGATTCAAGTGGAAATGTGCCGACTTGTAGTCAAGTGATTATAGGCGATGATGGTACTGGACTTGCCCAATTTAATGATTCAATAAACCAAGCCATCCTATTCCCAACCCGCCTTACAAACGCAGAACTCGCATCCTTAACAACTATCTAAATGAAGACCTTCGCTAAATTCGAGTTTACCCCTACACAATGGGCAACCCTTCGCAAGTTAATAGAAACAACTACAACCACACCCGACGGGACAAAAGTCCAAAGTTGGAAAGATTGTGCGGTTGTTGAATTGGGATTTATTGTAATTACCCCCGCAGTTCTAAAAGATTTAGAAGTAATTACCCCCGCAGTTTTGAGCGATAAGTGGGCGGTGGATATTCTATTTTACGGGGAAGTTCCGAAAGAGTTTGAACCGTATGCGGTTTATCCAAATCCGTGTGGGGTGCATACTTTTTCAGGGGATGAAAGTTTGTACCTAAAAAGTTTTTGCGCAAAATATCCTGAATCTGAATTTTGCAAATTACCGGAACCAATTGAACCAATCAAATAATGAAACATTTTCAAAATGATACAACCGCGGCAATCGCAACCGGAATCAGCGGATCAAGTGCAATCATCACTTTTGCGCAAATTTATCAACCTTTGGTTACCTTTGGTGTGGGGTTGCTTGGTATTATATCGGGCATTTTGGCGATTATTTATTGGGCTAAAAAAATCGACAAAATAGATGGCAAAAATTAAAGCATCAACATCCGGTGCATTCAAAGCAAAACCGCGAAAGAAACTGCGCCGTCACACAAAGCATATAAACAAACACAAATCATCGAAACCGAATGTCGGTCAAGGTTAAAAACAATATTATGAGCATATACACAAAAAAAACAGAATTTGGGATCAATGGTTATTATAAACCAACACCCGCAAAATTTCGCAAAGTTGGTGATGCATTATTGGTTGGTTCCGCACTTGTTTCAACACAATTTGGTGACAATCCAAAAGTGATGTTGATCACACAAATCGCCGGTATTTTAGGAAAATTCCTGACCAACTTCTTTCACTAAGTTTTTATGAAACAAAAAGCCATCATTGAAATCAATTGCGATTTCAAGCATCGGCGCATTTTGTTAATTAGTGATTTGCATTGGGACAATCCGCATTGTGATCGCCAATTATTGAAAAGGCATTTGGATGAAGCGGTGGCCGGAGGTCATGACATCCTGATCAATGGCGATTTGTTTTGCGCAATGCAAGGCAAATATGATGGCCGCCGGTCAAAATCTGACATGAGGCCGGAACACAACAATGCCAAATATCTTGATTCCTTGGTTGAAACCGCGGCCGAATGGTTTGCACCATATGCGCAGAACATCAAGGTCATCGGATATGGCAACCATGAAACCAGCATATTGAAACACTGTGAAACCGATTTGATTGAAAGATTGGTGACATTGTTAAATGCCAACACCAAATCATCAATTGAAATTGGCGGTTATGGTGGATGGATTATTTATCGCATGAGGCGAGGCGATCGCGCATCAACACCATTCAAAATCAAATATTTTCATGGATCAGGTGGTGGCGGTGTTGTGACAAAGGGTTCAATCCAATTCAACCGGATGATGACAATGATTGAAGGCGCGGATGCAATTTGGATGGGCCATGTCCATGAATCTATGGAAATCACCTACACAATGGAAAGATTGACACAAAAGGACACAATTGTTTTGCGCGATGTCCTGATGATCAGAACACCAGCATATAAGGAAGAATATCAAGATGGATCAAAGGGATGGCATATCGAAAGAGGTGCGCCACCAAAACCATTGGGCGGTCGATGGTTGGAATTAAAACCATATCGCGATGAAGATCAAATAAACCGCATTGCAGCGCATACCTACAAAACAAATTGACATGATCACAATTGCAGTATTAAAAGCCACAATGGCCAAATTAGGTCACAAATTCTTTGAAGATGGTGATTATAATGTCAACATCATTGGCATCAGGAATTCAGCAACCGGCCAGCGGGTCACAAATCAATTTGATGATAAAATAGTTGTTGCCTACAAAGAAAAGGACAATTGGATGATCAGCGAATGGGCCATCACCACCGACAATGGCGCGGGAACTGCAAGGGTTAAGGCGGGACAATATCGCGGGTCCCATGCCATCGGATTGCATCAAGGCAAATATGAAGCATTAAAACAATGCGGTCCATTGACTGTATATCGCGATGACATCAAAGATGGAATTTATAATGAGCAAAACACCCAAACCGGAATTTTTGGAATCAACATTCACAAAGCCGGTATTGATTCCGCATTGGTCAACAATTGGTCCGAAGGTTGTCAGGTATTCAAGCGGACCCAAGATTTCAACAAATTCATGATATTAATGAAAAAAGCGGCCGCCTATCATGGCAACCGCTTTTCATACACTCTTATTGATTCAAAAGATTTGTTGATCAAATAATGGGTCATTAAACACCCATTTGAAACAAATTTATCCCTTTTATGTTACATCATTTCGATTGATTTGCGACAATATCAAGGGTTTCATCGGCACTATATAACCCCATCATAATTTCGGGGCAATAGAGGCGACCAAAAAAGGCCGCGGCGCGATATTTCAACATCAATTCCGGCATGGTTTTCCATTTGGAACCGGCCTTATCGATCCATCCTTCTTGTTTTGCCATTTCCATTGTCACCAATGGCCCTTCGATGATTTCACCAGTGCTGCGATCAGTTGCAATGGCCCGACATGATTTGTCATCCGATTTGAATCGGAGGGTTCCAAATTTCCCGCATGAATTAATTGATGCGATGATAAAAGATGATGCCCAAGATGGGCGACCATGGATGATGTGAAGGTTTTGCATGACCATCAAAGGCGATGCATTCATTCGAAATGCCATTTCA
>Ga0209296_1001421_pt1 | contig 18447 bp, 19 predicted proteins | sample S_130206_EF_Meta_FD_187319 | JGI IMG/M metagenome (GOLD analysis project Ga0209296, IMG submission 187319) | Freshwater microbial communities from Lake Simoncouche, Canada to study carbon cycling - S_130206_EF_MetaG (SPAdes) (version 2) | ecosystem: Environmental > Aquatic > Freshwater > Lake ...
ATTTCGCAATCTGCAATACCAACAGAAAACGCTGGTATTGAAATTGACCGTGGTATTCAACCAAATTCTTCATTTTTATGGATTGAAACATCAGGTAAATGGGCAGCAAACAATGGTAATACAGAAATATTTCTTGCTTCTGAAGCCACACTTACTTCAGCATTCAATACTGCTAATGCGGCCTTTTTAGCGGCCAATGCAGCTACTGCCACAGATACTACTCAAAACAACTCTATTGCGGCCGCTTTTACTGCGGCTAACTCATCCGGTGTTTATGCTAACGGTGCCTTTGTAGCCGCTAATACTGCCGATGTTAAAGCTACTTCAGCTGGCATCTATGCTAATGGTGCTTTTGCAGCTGCTAATGCGGCTACTGCAACTGATACAACACAAAACAATAGTATAGCGGCTGCTTTTACCAGAGCAAATAACAGTATTAATGCCAATACAGGTGGAACAATAACAGGTAATACTACAATTCTTGGCAATATTACAATTACGAATACCACAACTTCTGTATCAAACACGACAGGAGCTGTTAAAATTTTTGGTGGTTTAGGTATTACAGGAAACATTTACGCTGATGCTGTTTATGATGGCGACATTGAGGTTATTGCATTTGCTAACACCGCCTTTAATACCGCTAATGGTGCCTTTGCAGCTGCTAATGCTGCCAATGCTACCGACCTAACACAAAACAATAGTATAACGGCAGCCTTTGCAGTTGCTAATGCGGCTACTGCTACCGACCTAACACAAAATAATTCTATAACGGCTGCTTTTGCGGCTGCTAATGCGGCTACAGCTACCGATACAACACAAAACAATAGTATAGCGGCCGCATTTACCAGAGCAAATAACAGCATTAATGCAAATACTGGCGGAACAATAACTGGTAATGTTATAATTTCTGCTAATCTTACCGCTTCAAATGTAGCAACTCAAACATTCATTCAGTTTGGTGATGGCTCAAAACAATTTACCGCAAACGCTGGTTCAGGCACTGCCAACTCCTTTGACTATTTTCCAACAACTGGAGATTATGGTAATTTAACGGATCCAAGCACATCCGCTTTTGGAGAAGTATTAATTGTTACTTATGACTGTCGAATCGACCCTATAACTCCAAACGGCTTCTTTTTAACGAAAGATTTTGGTCTTTTAACATAAGTATAAATAAGAGATAAATTAAAGGAATATTTTAAATGGCAACGCAAGTTCAATTTAGACGAGGTAATACAGCACAGACCAGCACATTTACAGGTGCTACCGCTGAGATTACCATTGATACCGATAAAGAGGTTGTTGTAGTCCATGATGGCGTGACGGCTGGTGGTTACCCTTTAGCTAGAGAAAGTGCGTTAACCGCAAATGTTGCTTCAATAACTGGTGCATTTAATACTGCCAACGCTGCTTTTACAACTGCTAACTCGGCAGGTTCATATGCGAATAGTGCTTTTTTAGTTGCTAATAGTACGGCTTCTTACTCCAATACAGTAAACAATACACAAAATAATTCTATAACAGCAGCTTTTACCGCAGCTAATTCTTCTGGTGTTTATGCGAATGGTGCCTTTGTAGCTGCTAATACTGCCGATGTTAAAGCTACTTCAGCTGGCGTTTATGCTAATGGTGCTTTTGCAGCTGCTAATGCGGCTACTGCTACCGATACAACACAAAATAATTCTATAACGGCTGCTTTTGCATCTGCTAATTCTTCTGGTGTTTATGCTAACGGTGCTTTTGTTGCAGCTAATACTGCCGATGTTAAAGCTACTTCAGCTGGCGTTTACGCTAATGGTGCTTTTGCAGCTGCTAACGCTGCCAATGCTATTGATACAACTCAAAATAATTCCATAACGGCAGCTTTTACAACTGCTAATTCTTCTGGTGTTTATGCTAATGGTGCTTTTACTAGAGCTAATAACTCTCTTAATGCTAATACTGGTGGCACCGTTGCAGGTGATGTTTCAATTACAGGCAATTTAACTGTTACTGGATTAACAACTTACACCAATACAACAACACTATTAGTAGCAGATAACATCATTACAGTCAATGCTGCTATTAATCAAGCTGCACAACCAACGGTTAATGCTGGTATTGAAGTAGACCGTGGTGCTCAACCTAATACTTCTATTTTATGGATTGAAACTTTAGGTAAATGGACAGCAAATAATGGTAATGGTTCAATAACTCTTGCAGCTGACTCAGCAGAATCTTATGCTAATGCGGCCTTCTTAGCGGCTAATGCTGCTACTGCTACGGACTTAACACAAAATAATTCCATAACAGCTGCCTTTGCGGCTGCTAATGCTGCTACTGCTACGGACTTAACACAAAATAATTCCATAACAGCTGCCTTTGCGGCTGCTAATGCTGCTACTGCTACGAACTTAACACAAAACAATTCCATAACAGCTGCCTTTGCGGCTGCTAATTCCGCAGCAGGAGATGGCCTTGCTTTTGCAATTGCTCTAGGATAAAATATGGCACAACCAACAACAAGACAACAATTTATTGATTACTGCAAACGCCGTTTAGGCTTTCCAGTAATTGACATCAATGTGGATGACGACCAAATTAGCGACCGAGTTGATGACGCTTTACAATTCTTTGAAGATTACCATTTTGATGGTGTTGAAAAAATGTTTATGAAGCACCGAATTACGCAAGATGATATTAACCGCCGTTGGATTTATTGTCCTGATGCGGTTACCTATGTTGTAGGCATGTTTCCTTTTGATGATTCAAATGCCTCTATTAATATGTTTGACCTGCGTTATCAATTGAGATTACACGACCTTTATGATTTCACCTCGGTGTCGTATGTGTCATATGAAATTACCATGCAACATATTCGCACATTAAATTTAATGTTTTCTGGTACTCCACAAATTCGTTTTAATCGCAAACAAAATAAAATCTTTTTAGATATTGATTGGTCTAGAGATGTGTCAGTTGGCGACTATGTTGTAATTGATTGTTACAGAGCTATTCGGCCGGCCACAATTACACTTACAGGAACTGGCACAGCAGTTACAACGGCCAATACAATTACAGGAACAGGCACTATTTTTGACCAAGAGTTGTTAGAAGGTGATGTCATTACGCTTGGCGGCCAAGAATTACAAGTGTATCAAATCACATCACCAACTTCTCTTACAACAATTGGTCCTGTAGCATCTAATGTTACAAATGGCGTGCTAACCAAACCAGGTAATTCAGAGGTCTTTAATGATAGATTTCTAAAACGCTATGCAACAGCACTCATTAAATACCAATGGGGTTCCAATTTAAGTAAGTTTGCTGGCATACAAATGCCTGGCGGTGTTACTTTAGATGGTGTTCGCATTATGACCGAAGCTAAAGAAGAAATGGACAAAATTGAAGATGAAATATATAACTTCAATAGCTTGCCAAGTGAGATATTTACGGGATAATTGTAGTGGCCACCAATGTATATTTTAATCCATTTCCATCTAGCCAGATAACTTCCGAGCAGTTGCTCGTAGAAGATTTGGTGATTGAGGCCATGCAGATTTATGGAATGGATATCTTTTATCTTCCTCGTTCTTCTCGTGACCAAGTAGATTATCTATATGGTGAAGATACATTAAAACAATATGTTACCGCATATCCAATTGAGATGTATTTGGAAAATGTTACAGGCATGGATGGTGAACAAGATTTTATTTCCAAATTTGGTTTAGAAATTCGTGATGAGTTAACATTTCTTGTTTCTCGCCGTAGATTTGCCGCAACGGTACCTTCAAATCGGCCATTGTCAGGCGATTTAATTTATATTCCTCTTATCAGAAATATATTTGAAATTACTCATGTAGAACACGAAGACAACCAAGCAATGTTTTACACATTAGGCCGTGGTCGTGGTGGTAATGTTTATGTTTACGGATTAAAACTTAAACAATATGTATTTTCAAATGAAATTATTCAAGTTGGTATATCTGAAATTGATGACCAAATTCGTAACTACTATCCAAGAACAAATGTGGCACTATCAGCTGGCGGCACAGGCCAGTTTATCAATGATGAAATTGTTTATCAAAGTGCCAATACATTAGCAAATGCCACAGCAACTGCTGTTGTCCATGACTTTACTCCAAATTCACAAGTCACAATCATTAAAACAATTGGTACTTTTGCATCTGGCGGTACAATTAAAGGCAACACAAGTAGCGCAACTTGGACAATTAGTACCTCAAATGATTTGGTTGCTTTGGATAATGCCTTTGAAGATATCATTGACAACAATCGTATTCAAGCTGAAGCTAATGCTATCATTGATTTTACAGACACAAATCCATTTGGTGAACCATAATGTTAGGTCAAGAACACTACTATAATCGGTCTATTCGTAAAATTGTTGTGGCATTTGGCACACTTTTTAATGATATTCTACTTCAACGCTATACAAAAGATGGTCTTACCAAAAAAGAAATCTTTCGTGTGCCGTTATCTTATGGCTCAAAAGAAAGATATCTAACACAAATTACTTCGGATCCAACACTCACAAAAACAATTGCGGTAAGTGTTCCTAGAATTTCATTTGAACTTACAGGTATGTCATATGATTCTAGCCGTAAGCAACAGTCGCTAATACAGAACTTTGCTTTAAATGCCAATGGCGGAATTAATACACAATATACACCTGTGCCATATGATTTTAATTTTTCTATGGCCATCTATGTTCGTAACACAGAAGATGGTACACAAATTGTAGAACAAATTTTACCATTTTTTAAACCAGATTTTACTGTTACTGTTGATTTTATTACTGGCATGGATCAAAAATATGATATGCCTATTACCTTAAATTCAGTAAACACAACAACAGAATATGAAGGTAGTTCAAATGATGGCACTACTCGTTTAATACTTTGGGATTTAGATTTTACTGTTAAAAGTTATTTGTGGCCAGCAGTCAAAACACCAAGAGGATTAATTGGCGCTTTAAATACCACCACAGGCCGATACGGCAGTGCCAATACAAACATATACATTGAAACACAAAATCTTGATGCTCAAAAAGTTACTGTTAATTATGCCACAGGAAATAATTACTATCTCACGGGTGAAACGATTCGTGTTGATAGACCTGATACAGATGAAATTACAGGCAAAGTAGTTTATTTTAGTAATAATAGCACAGGCATATTAGTTGTTGAACAATTAACTCAACTACTACAAGCAAATGATGTCGTTGTTGGAGATTACACCAATGCGTCCTACAATGTAACATCTGTTGCTGTGTCACCTGTCAAGGCTATCGCAATCGTAACTCGACCTAGCCCACAAAACTCTGATCCAGATGATGAATTTGGTTTCTCTGAAACAATAACCAATTGGCCTAATACCTTATTATGAACAACTTAAATGAAAAATTATCTGAAGCCTTAGAAATACAACCTCTAGAAATTAAACAATCTACCGAAATAGTAGAAATTAAAGATGTTGTTGACGATGACGCTGAGTTTGCTAGGCAAAACATCCGTGATTTGATTGTAAAAGGCAACGATGCTGCAAGTCATATCGTAGAAATTGCCAAGCAATCTGAACACCCAAGAGCCTTTGAAGTGGCCGCTGGCATGTTAAAAAATCTATCAGATATGAATAAAGATTTACTAGAAATTCAAAAACGCAAGCAAGATTTACAACCAAAGGTAACCAACAACACACAAAATCTAAACATAGATAAGGCCGTATTTGTTGGTTCTACCGCAGAATTACTTAAACAATTGAGAGAAAATAAATAAGATTATGGAAAAATTAATTGAACAACTTAGAACAATTTTAGGCACAAATTTTGGCCTTTATTTTAAAATACATTCATACCATTGGAATGTTGAAGGTCCCAATTTTGTTGAATATCACACCTATCTTGGTCAACTCTATACACAAATTTTTAATAACACCGATTTAATTGCTGAAAAACTTCGGGCGCTTGGAACTTATGCACCGGTTAGTTTGACAAGAATGAAAGAGTTTTCTGATATAGAAGAAGATGTTTCTGTATTAGAAGCAAATCAAATGTTTCAAAATTTAGTTGTTGCTAATGATAGGTATATTATACATCTACGAGCAGGTATTATTGCAGCTGAGGCCGCAAACGAACCAGCTATTGGTAATTTTTTACAAGACATCTTAGACCAACATCAAAAACATGCTTGGTTCTTAAAGAGTATTACAAAATAAATGTCAGACGGATATCTAGGAAATGAACGCCTAAAAAGAGTTGGCGTAGAATTATCTTTTACTGAGGAACAGTTAAAAGAAATCATATTATGCACCCAAGATCCAGTTTATTTTATTCATAATTATGTAAAGATTGTTAACATTGATAAAGGTCTAGTGCCTTTTAATATGTGGGATTTTCAAGAAGAAATGGTTCGTGATTTTCATAAGAATCGTTTTTCTATTTGTAAAATGCCTCGCCAAGTTGGTAAAACTACCACCACAGTAGGTTACATGTTATGGTGTGTTTTATTCCAAGACGATTATACAATTGCTATTCTTGCAAACAAAGGTTCGCTCGCACAAGAAATTATGTCACGCCTGCAAAAGGCCTATGAATATTTGCCATTATGGTTACAACAAGGTATTATTGTTTGGAATAAAAGAAATATTGAATTAGAAAATGGTTCTAAGGTATTTGCATATGCAACCTCTTCGGCTGGTGTTCGTGGTGGTTCGTATAACTTAATCTTCTTAGACGAATTTGCGTTTGTGCCACATAATATGGCAGTTGATTTCTTTACATCAACCTATCCAGTTATTTCTTCTGGTCAAACCTCAAAGGTTATTATTGTATCCACACCTAATGGTTTGAATTTGTTTTACAAAATGTGGACAGATGCCATTGAAAAGCGTAGCCTCTACCAACCAGTTGAAGTTCATTGGTCTATGGTACCAGGCCGAGATGATAAGTGGAAAGAAGAAACGATACGCAACACTTCTGAAGAACAATTCAGACAAGAGTTTGAAACTGAGTTTATTGGTTCTTCGGCCACGCTTATTTCAGGTGCCAAATTGCGGTCATTGAATTTCTTTAATCCAATTTCATCTATTGAAAATGTGGATGTTTATGAAAATCCAATAGAAGGTCATTTATACATTGCAACTGTTGACTGTGCCGAAGGTGTTGGTGCCGACTATTCTTCTATTAATATTATAGATGTTTCACAGGTACCGTATAGGCAGGTCGCTAAATACAGAAGCAACAAGTTACCTTTGCTGTTCTTTCCAACTATCATTTATAGTTTGTGTAGAAGGTATAATGAAGCCTTTATTCTAGTTGAAACAAACAATATTGGCCAACAGGTGGTAGATATTCTACACTATGATTTAGAGTATGAGAATGTTTACAAAATTGACCACCATCACATTAAAGGTCAAACAATCTCTGGTGGCTTTAAGAGGGCTACAAGCTTTGGTATTAAAACCACCAAAACAGTCAAAAAGATTGGTTGTGCCAATCTAAAAACACTTATAGAATCTGATAAGTTAATTATTAATGACTTTGATACCATCGCAGAAATGAATACCTTTGTTCGTGTTCGTGATAGCTACTCTGCGGAAGAAGGCAATAATGACGATTTGGTGATGGGGCTGGTGCTCTTTGCTTGGCTAAGCGCACAGTCCTATTTTAGAGATGCTACAAACATAGACATACGAAGGGTTCTATTACAAGAACAAAACATGTTGGCCGAAGAAGATTTAGTGCCCGTAGGTTTCATAGATGATGGTCGGAGAGAAGAAGTTTTGGTAGATTCAGGTGATGTTTGGACAGAAAAAGGGTATCTTTCTTCAACTTTGTAAAAAACTAAATAGATAATAAATAGAAATTGACCCAATAAACAAAAGGAGAAATCCATGGCATTTCAATTATCCGCAGGGGTAAATGTATCAGAAGTTGACCTGACTACAATTGTCCCATCAGTCGCCACTTCCATTGGCGCATTTGCTGGACCTTTTGCGTGGGGACCAACTAATGAAGTAATTACTATATCCGATGAAGTTCGTCTTGCTAGTAGATTTGGCAATCCGGACTCTACAAACTATGAATACTGGTTCTCAGCTGCAAACTTCCTAGCATACACAAATAATCTTAAAATTGTCCGTGCTGCCAATACCGCTTATTCCACATTAAATGCAGCTGCTAATACAAGTGGTGCAATTTTAATTGAAAATGAAGATGACTATTTAGCAAATCACGCAACAGCAAACACACAAAACGGCCCAATGGTCGCCAAATGTCCTGGTGCTCTTGGTAATTCGTTGCGTATTTCAATGTGCCCAAGTTCAAAGGCATTTTCTTCCAATCTAACTGTTACCGATTCCCTAAGAGCTAATGCGGTCAACTATTTGGTAGACAACACCACAGTTATTAATGTTAACGGCACAGCAAATGCAGCTGCAAATTTAATTGCTGGTGATTTAATTTCTGTTGATGGTGGTTCATCTTACAATCGTGTTGCTTCTGTTAATGCTACGGCTATTACAGTAACTACTGCTCTGTCAGCAAACATTACAGTTGGTACAGCAGTTCTTCGTAAATGGCAATATGCTGAGCAATTCAAAGTTGCTCCAGGCACTTCTGATTATGCTACATCTAAATCTGGTGCAAATGACGAAATTCATATCATTGTAATTGATGAAGATGGTAACTTTACAGGTACTGCAAATAATGTTGTAGAAAAATGGGCATTTGTATCTAAGGCAGCCGATGCTAAAGATTCTAGTGGAAGCTCAATCTATTATCCAAATGTATTAAATCAACAATCTGAATATGTTTGGTGGACAGGCCATCAACCAGGTGCAACCAATTGGGGTAGCAACGCACAAGGCGTAACATTCAATGAAATCCGTGTACCATTTAGTGCTTCAATGAGTGGTGGTGCAGATGGTACGATTACGACCGCCAATGTGGTTAGTGCTTATGCTAAGTTTGCAAATGCGGACTCTGTTGATATTTCACTAATTATTTCTGGTCCGGCCAATGCAACAATCGCAACAAGCTTAATCAGCAATATTGCTGAAGTTCGTAAAGATTGTTTAGTATTTTTATCACCAGAAAGAGCCGATGTAGTAAATAATCCAGGTAATGAAGTTACTGACTCTCTTGCCTATCGTGATTCTTTAACCTCAACCTCTTTTGCAGTTATGGATTCTGGTTGGAAATATCAATACGACAAATATAACGACACATACCGCTATGTTCCATTGAATGGTGACATTGCTGGTCTATGTGCAAGAACAGACCTAGAGCGTGACCCATGGTATTCACCAGGCGGTCTCAATCGTGGTATTATTAAAAATGTAATTAAGCTCGCATACAACCCAACAAAAACAAACCGTGATGACCTCTATGTAAAAGGCATTAATCCTGTCGTTTCATTCCAAGGTGAAGGCACAGTATTGTTTGGTGATAAGACGATGTTAAGCAAACCATCTGCGTTTGACCGCATCAATGTTCGCCGACTGTTTGTTGTGTTAGAAAAATCAATAGCTCGGGCTGCAAGGTTCTCGCTGTTTGAATTCAATGACCAGTTCACAAGAGCACAGTTTGTAGCACTTGTAGAACCATTCTTGCGTGATGTCCAAGGTCGCCGTGGTATTACTGACTTCCGTGTTGTTTGTGATGAAACAAATAATACAGGTGAAGTCATTGACCGCAACGAATTTATTGGTGATATTTACATTAAACCTGCTCGTTCTATCAACTTTATTCAACTTAACTTTGTTGCTGTCCGCACAGGTGTTTCGTTTGATGAAGTTGTAGGACAGTTCTAAATAGAGAAACGGGAGAAAATAAATGGCATTCAATGTAAACGAATTTAGAAGTCAAATGATTGGGGACGGAGCCCGTCCAAATCTATTTGAAGTTTCTATGCCATTTCCTGTGTTCTCTGCACCAGGAAATGCTCAAACAAAATTAACTTATATGTGTAAAACAGCACAGATACCAGGCTCTACGCTTGGTGTCGTACCTGTTCAATACTTTGGTCGTGAATTAAAATTTGTAGGTAATCGTACCTTTACTGATTGGACAATTACAATTATTAACGATGAAGATTTTGTCATTCGTAACGCCTTTGAGCGTTGGATGGCAGGTATCAATTCGCATAATTTGAATGTTCGTAATCCAGCTGCGTTAGCGCCACTTGGTTATTCAGTTGATGGCGATGTTACACAATTTGGTAAAAATGGTAACACATTAAAGAAATATAAATTCATAGGCTTATTTCCAACCGATTTGACACCAATTGATGTTGATTGGGGTTCAAATGATACAATTGAGGAATTTACAGTAACTTTAGCATTCCAATGGTGGGAAGCATTAGAATACGGTGTAGTGTAAAAGGAAGGCTTCGGCCTTTCTTTCTTTTTAGGATGATATATTAATGGCAATAAAACTATTTGGTTTCACACTTGGCTCAAAAGACATTGTTCAGAAGCAGGATCCTGCTCAACAATCTTTTGCTTTGCCAACAGAGGCACTCGATGATGGTGCCGTCACAATTACACAGAATGCCTACTATGGCACATATGTTGACTTAGAAGGTTCTGTTCGTAATGAATTAGAACTCATCACTCGATATCGTGAAATGGCCAATCATCCTGAATTGGAGATGGCCATTGATGATATTGTCAATGAAGCAATCACCCATGATGTTACAGGAAGAACTGTTGATATTATAACAGATAAGTTAAAGCAACCTGAAACAGTCAAAAAGAAAATTCACGAAGAATTTCAAAATATTCTCAAGATGCTTAATTTTGGTAATCTTTCTGATGACTTATTTAAGCGTTGGTATATTGATGGTCGTATTTACTATCATGTTGTGGTTGACGAAAAAGATCCAAAAGCAGGCATACAAGAGCTAAGATATATTGACCCACGCAAGATTCGTAAGGTGCGTGAAGTTAAAAAAGGCAAAGACCCAAAAACTGGTGCTGATATTATTGCCTCTATTGCCGAATATTATGTTTACTCTGACCGAGGTACAGCTGCACAATCATATGGTGCTTCAATTAATGCAGGTCTAAGAATTGCGGCTGACGCCATAATTAATGTAAACTCTGGTTTAATGGATGCTAAGAATACATTTGTTATTTCTTATCTACACAAAGCCATCAAACCATTAAATCAATTACGCATGATTGAGGATGCGGTGGTTATCTATCGTATATCACGAGCACCAGAACGCCGTATATTTTATATTGATGTAGGTAATTTACCAAGAGGTAAAGCCGAACAATATTTAAAAGATATTATGGTTAAGTATCGTAACAAGATGGTTTATGATGCCAATACTGGTGAGTTGCGTGATGACCGCAAGCACATGTCAATGCTTGAAGATTTTTGGCTGCCACGCCGTGAAGGTGGTAAAGGCACAGAGATTACCACATTGCCTGCAGGCCAAAATCTTGGTGAACTAGAGGATGTAAAATACTTTCGTCAGAAGCTTTTACAGTCATTGAATGTTCCAGTTTCTCGTTTAGAACCACAACAAGGTGGCATGATTGGTCTTGGTCGCACAACTGAAGTAACCCGTGACGAAGTTAAGTTTATGAAATTTATTACCAGATTGCGTAATAAGTTTTCTCAGATATTTGACCATGCGTTAGAAAAACAATTAGTTCTAAAGGGCATTTGTTCACAAGATGAATGGCGCCAATTTAGAGAAGATATCTATTATGACTACATGAAGGATAATAACTTCACGGAGCTAAGAGATACAGAATTACTTACATCACGAGTTCAGTTGTTAGCAACTGTTGATCCATATATGGGCAGATACTTCTCTGCTAAATGGGTTAAAAAGAATATTCTACAACAAACGGATGAAGATGTAGAAGCAATGGAAAAAGAAATGGCCAAAGAATCTGAACAAGGTGTTGGCCAACCACTTCAACAGCCTGGCATGGAACAAGAGCAAGTAAGTGCTGATGAATACCCACCTGAAGATAATACACAAGAGAATGGTGCCTCTGAATCTATGACACCAATGTTGGATGCTGAGGTAGAGAAGTATTCATCTCTACTAAATAGGCGATAAACGGAGAATAATATGGACACACAAAATTTTATTAATCAAGTGGCTACTGGTGATGCAGTTGGTGCTAAAGAATTATTGAACGACCTTTTAGCATCTAGAGCCTTTGAGGCATTAGATACCAAAAAAATTGAATTAGCACAATCATTGTATAGTGGTGAAGAAAATTTAGATGTTGAAGTTCAAGACACAGCGGATACACCAGTAGAAGAAGAATGAAAAATTTACAAGATTTCAAAAACCTTGTAGAGGAAGAAAAGTCGGACTATAAACAGTTCGACATGCTTGTTCGTGCTGGTCTGGCCAATAAGGCACAGTTAGCACGAATCCATCGCATTATGGACAAGATGACTGAAGAGCGTCCACAGTTCAATAATGCTGATAGAGAAATTATGCGTAACTTGTTCAATCGCATGGCAGATTTAATTAGTAATAATAAACAAATTTTCATGCGTGCTAGACAAGCGGTAAAAGAAGGACTAGAAGAAGGTATTTTAGATACTGCCGACATTAAAGTATCTCCTTCTGGTCGTAAAGTAAGAGCTCATCGAATTAAAATTGGTGATGTGGCTTACGGCAAAGATGAGGATATTAAAGAAGATTTTGAAATTGTAGAAGCTACATCAGATATAGAAGAAGATCCGCCTTTTGTTTTGATGTTAAAACGCAAGGCTATTCGTTTATATCCAAATAAAACACGAGTAGCTCTATATTATAACAAACAATTAGATAAATATTTTACCATTCCTTATGGTAAAGGTGTTGATTCTCCGCTTCAAGCTGAAGAGGTTGTTGAAGAGGCAGTTGATGCAATTGGTCAACTACAAAAGATTAAAGATAGCCATAGTTATGGCACAGTAAGGCACAAAGATGGTTCTGCTAGTAAGGTTGATGTTCAAACCGCACATGCAGTATTGATGGTGCATAAAAGTTTGAATGATGAAAATAAAAAGAAGTTTGCTGATATGGTGGCAAGGTCTGCACACCATATGCAAAAAGCAACAGAGTTTTCATTTAGTAAAGTAAAATGAATTTAATTGAATTAATTATTTCTGGTAAATTAAACGAAGCTAAACAACACAGTATTAATCGTTTAGCTAAGATAGTAGAAAAACGCTTGGAAGAAGCCAAGCGTTATGTAGAAGCAGATATGTTTGAATTTGTAGAAGAACAGCTTGATGAGAAAAGAAATCCAAATCTCATTAAAATGGGACGAATTACTAGAATTCGCCGTAGAATTAGACGAACAGCTAAAGGTAAAATTGTGGTTCAAAAGAATCGCAGACGCTCTGGTATTAAAGGGTATAGAATTTCAGGTAACACAGTTAAAAGAATTTCAGCTGTAGAGAGATTAAGAAAATCCCGTTTATTGAAACGGTCATGGAAAACAACAAGACGAGCTAAACTTCGCCGGTCATTGCTAAAGAGAAAAATGTCAATGCGTAGGCGAGCATCAATAGGACTAAAATAAAATGCCATTTGAAATCATAAACGCTGTTAGAGCAAAAACAACAATTCGTATTGTTGGTGGTGCCGCAAACACTCAAATTAATTTATCGGCACTTTCTGCTCAAACGGGAGAAACGGTAACAGCTGCGGCTATTGCACAGGTGTCAACATCAACAAATGGTATTTTTAGAATTTATAGAGGGACAAGTACCACAGGAGGTGCTGCACCTACTTCAAATACATTGATTTTAGAATTGCCCTCAGCTGCTACTAATTTGGTATTATATGAATATGATATTACTTTTGCAAATAACGCAACACAAAATGTGTTTATTGAACATACAGGAACAGCAGGAACTTTGGTGATGCAACTAGCGAAAACGGCTACTTATACTCCAGCACTAGAAGGAATGTAATATGAAACTTATTAGAGAATCCGTAGAAAATGTAAAGTATCTTACCGAGAAAATGGAAGATGGTAGAAAAAAACTTTACATTGAAGGCACCTTTTTAGTGGGTAATGCCGTCAACAAAAACAATCGCATGTATAAAATGGATACACTTCGCAATGAAGTCAATCGTTATACAGAAGAATTTATTAACACCAACCGAGCGCTTGGTGAACTAGGGCATCCAGATACTCCATCTATTAATCTAGAGCGAGTATCACACAAAATTGTTTCTCTAAAAGAAGATGGAGACACATACTATGGCAAAGCATTAATTTTAGAAACTCCTTATGGCCAAATCGTTAAGAATTTTATTGATAACGATATTCAAGTAGGGGTGTCATCTAGAGCCTTAGGTTCTTTGGTGCAGACCAAAGAGGGTTACAACCTTGTTCAGGACGACCTAAAGCTTGCTACTGCGGCCGATATTGTAGCAGACCCATCGGCACCAGGAGCTTTCGTTAACGGCATCATGGAGAACAAAGAGTGGATGTTTGTAGAGGGTCACTTCGTAGAGAAGGACTTTGACATCGCTAAAACAACAATACAGAGAGCTTCCCGTAGCCAAATAGAGGCTACTGCTCTAAAACTGTTTGAAAATTACCTCAGAAAACTTTAATTTTATAAATAAGAAATCATAAGGAGATTCCTAATGGCAACAAATAAACTAATGGAAGCTGCAGCAGACATTCTTACTCAAAGTAAGAAATCCGCTCCAAGCGAGCCAATGCATAAAATGTCCACCCAAGTCGTTGATGTAGGCGGACCAACACCAGAGAATTATAAGCCAGACGATGACTCTGCTAAATTAGATACCACCAAGGCGGTTGATAGTTCTGCAGCTTCTAAAAATGCCGCTTCTATCAAAATGAAGGCTTCAGCTGCTTCTGCCAAAATGGAAGAAACTGAATCTGAAGAAGAAGTCATTGCTGAAAAAATGCATGATGATGAGAAAGAAGATAAAGCAATGATGAAGAAAATGAAGATGAAAGAAAAGATGAAAGAGGATGTAGATGCTCTCTTTGCTGACGATTCTACCATCTCTGAAGAATTCAAAGAAAAAGTTTCTACAATTTTTGAAGCTCGTGTTCAAGACCGAGTATTGCAAATTGAAGAAGAAATTGAAGAAAAATATACATCAATGCTTGAAGAAGCTATTGATGACATCAAAACTGATTTAACCAATAAAGTAGATGACTACCTAAACTATGTCGTTGAACAATGGTTAACAGATAACGAAATCGCAATTGAGTCCGGCCTTCGTGCTGAACTCACCGAAGAATTCATTGCTGGTCTACGCAATCTTTTCGCAGAACATTATATTGATGTTCCAACCGAAAAAGTTGACCTCGTTGATGAACTTGCTGGTAAAGTTGAAGAACTCGAAAGCAAACTCAATGAAGAAATTGAGCGTGGCATTTCTTATGCTAAAGCTCTTGTAGAATCCCGCAAGAATGAATTATCCCGTGAAGTATGTGATGGTCTCACAACCACACAAGCTGAAAAAATCAAATCACTCGCAGAGGGTGTAGAGTTCTCCACAGAGGAAGAATATACAAATAAGCTTGAAACAATTCGTGAGAACTATTTTCCATCTGGCATTAAAAAAGCCAATGAACAACAACTACACGAAATAGTAGAAGATGCTGGTGAACAAAAAGTGATTAATGATCCATTTGTTGCCGCAGTATCTAACGCAATTTCTAAAACAAAATTTTAAGTAAAACAAAAGGAGAAACTTAATGTATTTGTCCGAACCACTACAACAAAAATGGAATGGCGTCCTGGATCATCCAGACCTTCCAACAATTTCTGACCCATACCGTAAAGCTGTAACAGCTGTCGTGCTTGAGAACCAAGCCGTAGAGATGCAGAAATCTGGTATGATTACAGAAAACAACCAAACTGGTGCTGCAATTCAAAACTTTGACCCAATCTTAATCAGCTTGGTTCGCCGTTCATTGCCAAACCTAATCGCTTATGATGTCTGCGGTGTTCAACCAATGACAGGCCCAACTGGTTTAATTTTCGCTATGCGTTCACGCTATAGCACACAAACTGGTACAGAAGCTTTCTACAACGAAGCTAACACATTCTTCTCTGGTTCCAATTCAGCTATTACTGCTCAGCAATTGGCACAGATTACAAGTTTGACTTTAGCTGCTAATACCACAGAAACTTTCACATCTAACGCTGCTGCTGTTGCTGCTATGACCACCAGTCAAGGTGAGAATTTAGGTGATGGTGCCGCTGGTAACACATTCCAAGAAATGGCATTCTCTATTGAGAAAGTTACGGTTACTGCAAAGACCCGTGCTCTCAAGGCAGAATACTCCATGGAACTTGCACAAGACCTTAAAGCAGTTCATGGTCTAGATGCAGAAACCGAATTAGCAAACATTCTCTCAACAGAAATTCTTGCTGAAATCAACCGTGAAGTTATTCGTACCATCTATGGTGTTGCTAAGTTAGGCGCACAAGTAGGTACTACAACTCGTGGTATTTTTGACCTTGACACCGATTCTAATGGTCGTTGGATGGTTGAGAAGATTAAAGGTTTAGCGTTCCAAATTGAGCGTGAAGCTAATACAATCGCCAAGCAAACTCGTAGAGGAAAAGGCAACATCATGCTTTGCTCTTCTGATGTTGCTTCCGCATTGGCAATGGCTGGTATTTTGGATTACAACTCTGCATTACAAGGTCAAGTTAATTTGACTGTTGATGACACAGGTAATACATTTGCTGGCACATTGTTTGGCCGTATCAAAGTGTATATTGACCCATATTTCCCAGCAGGTTCTACAAATGAATTCGCTGTAGTTGGTTACAAGGGTTCAAATGCATATGACGCTGGCCTGTTCTATTGCCCATATGTTCCATTGCAAATGGTTCGTGCAGTTGACACCGGTACTTTCCAACCAAAAATTGGATTTAAGACCCGTTACGGTCTCGTTTCCAATCCTTTTGCTGATGGAACTGCCGCTGCAACACAAGGTGCATTGACCGCTCAGTCCAATGTTTACTATCGTGGCTTTGTAGTTAAGAACTTGATGTAATTAAACAAGTCCTATAATAATAATTATAAAAAGGGACTGTTAAAAGAGGCACTTCGGTGCCTCTTTTTTTTATCTTATAAATACCATTATGACAGCAATCACACGAAACCCAACAAATCCAAATCCACTAATTGGTAGTCGTTTTATACTTAGCTTTGGACGAGTACCAAATGTTCAATACTTTTGTCAGTCAGTAAGTGTACCTGGTATCTCATTATCAGAGGCCGTAATTGTAAACCCATTTGTTGACATCTATTCGCCTGGCGAAAAGGCCATTTACGATTTACTGAATGTCACTTTTATGGTTGATGAAGATTTAACTGCATGGAAAGAGATACATGATTGGATTCGTGCTATGACTTTTCCTGTGGAGTTTGAAGAATATCAAAGATTGCCTAGATTAAACAAATACAATTCGGCAGCCACCGACCTCAATAAAAAGTTCCCACAATTCTCAGATGCCTCTATAAACATATTGTCATCTTCAAACAATGTATCTTACCGATTTAAGTTTCATCAGGTATTCCCAACATCAATATCTACCTTTGTGATGAACACACAAGACGGGCCGGATAACATCATTACTGCCGATGCCACATTTCGGTATAGTTACTACGACATCGAAAAAACATTCTAATATAGCTTGACAAATTGTTGCCATTAGTGTAACATAGCGTGAGGAGGATTTACAATATGAAGCAACTAGATGAACTATTGGAAGAATGGCGGAAAGATTCCGAGATTGACAGAACGGAACCAGGCAAAGCATTAATTAACATACCCAAACTTCACAGTAAATACTTAAATACCCTTTCACAGCATCGCCTATTGGCAAAACAAGCTGAGTTTAAGTATAACAAATGGAAAAAAATAAAGTGGGAATATTACACAGGTAAGTTAGATGATGATGAACTTGCCAAATATGGATGGTCTCCGTTTCCTTTTGTATTGAAATCCGACATCACTATATATTTGGAGAGTGATGACGATTTAAGCAAACACCTGGCCGCAAAAATTATGCATGATGAAATTGTTGATGTGTGCCAATCTATTCTTAAAGAATTAAACAATCGTGCATGGGAATTAAAATCATTCATTGACTGGGAAAAATTTATACAAGGCATTTAATGAGTGATGTGATTCTTCATAAACTAAACGAAGCTTATATTAAAGTAGAGTGTGAGAAATCTATCTCACAAGAGTTAAGCTCATACTTTTCTTTTAGAGTACCAGGTTATCAGTTTGTTCCTGCCTACAAAAACAAATTGTGGGATGGTTTCATAAGGTTGTATGACCTCAGAACAAATCAAATCTACCATGGTCTTGTTCCGTATATTCAAAAGTTTTGCGCTGAAAGAAATTATACCTCTGAGATTAATTCTGAAATAAGTGTTACTGAAAGCTTTTCGTTAG
>Ga0209296_1001422_pt1 | contig 18438 bp, 11 predicted proteins | sample S_130206_EF_Meta_FD_187319 | JGI IMG/M metagenome (GOLD analysis project Ga0209296, IMG submission 187319) | Freshwater microbial communities from Lake Simoncouche, Canada to study carbon cycling - S_130206_EF_MetaG (SPAdes) (version 2) | ecosystem: Environmental > Aquatic > Freshwater > Lake ...
TTTCCAATCCTTGTTTAAGTAAGCAGCAAAAGCAACTTTAAAATCTTCGCAAAAAGCAACTGTTTTGCTGGATGTCTCATTGGTTATACCGAGGAGTTCGTGCGCCAGTATTTTCTTTTCTTTCCCTTTGACAGCAACCAAGTCTATCGGGCGGGTCACCAACTTATCGCCACAGGCTTTTAGAGTGGAATCAGTAATGATGATCGATGTGCCATAGGTTTTGTTAAGCCCTTCGAGCCTGCTTGCAAGATTAACATTATCACCCATCACGGTGTAGCTTAGGTGTTCTTCGGTACCAATGTTTCCAAGTACCACATTGCCTGTATTAATTCCAATCCTAGCAACGAAAATTGGTTTGTTTAAACGGGCCCATTCTTTTTGCAGGAAGGAAAGATTATGAAGGCCTTGGATTGCAGCTTTGCAAGATTTGAAGGCATGATCTTCACAGGTTTTCGGAGCATTCCAGTAAGCCATCACCGCATCGCCTATGTACTTATCCACCGTGCCTTGATTTGCATTGATTACGGAAGAGAAGCAACCAAGGTATTCATTGAGTTGTAATACCAAATCATTAGGTGAAAGGTTTTCGGAGTAATGGGTAAAGTTGGCGATATCCGCAAAAAAGATGGAGACCTCTTTTTCTTTGCCACCTGGTTTGGCGACGACTCCTGCATCAAATAAGCTTTTTAGCATTTCCTTGGGAAGATATTTGGTGAAGGATTGAAGCCCGATTTGCATTCGACTCATTGATTTGGAAAGGTTTTGAACTTCTTTTACATACGGGGAAGCTATTGTAATTTTATAATCGAAATCGAGGTTACCTATTTTGATTGCGCAAATAGCTAGGTTCTCAAGGTTTTTAGCGGCTCTTCCGGCAAAAAATATGGTAATAACTGTACCGATTAGCATGATAAAAAGGGTGATAAGCACGGTGATTTGAAATTGTTCATAGGACTTGGCATATAAAATATTTTCTGGGACATATAGGCAAAGTACCCACCATGGCATTTGGCCGGGAACTAAAGTTGCTGCGCTTCCCATGTAGCCTGTTCCATGATCAGTGAATGTAAAAATTTTGTGACATGCTTCATCTGGTATTCGGGTGAATTCTTCAGGCAAATTTTTAATCAGTGATGAAATTGCAGAGTCTTTCATATCTTCTGGCTTACTAATAAGGATCAAGTTTCCTTTTTCATCCCTCGGGAAAGTTTCATCCCGGAGTGAATGTGCGATTAAAAACTTGGATCCATCTTGGTGCTTTTCGAAGATGAAACCCTTTAGATTTTGTGTATGAACATCATCCAGTAAGGAAGCCAGATAATCACTGATCATGAAATTGCCTATTTGCATGCCTATTACAGCAGCGAGGTCTCCATTTTTGTCGAAGAGTGATTTAACGCAGTAAATTCCAGAGCCATGTTTTTTAATATTGTCGGCGTTTTTAAAATTAAAGGCTTCAGTCCACATGCTTTTGGATTTAGCAGGTAATGATTTTCCCAAGAGATACCAAGGCTTATCGTAAAAACTCATGTGCAACCCCGGCATAGTTTCAAATGGTTTGTCAGGGTAATTTTCAATCAGGTATTTTTTTTTGGTGAGGGTTCCATTTATGGGGTTGGGTATGTATTCTCGCAATGTAATATCTGCATCTGTCGAGGTATTATCAGGTTCTTCTTTTGACGGAGAATGGATTGGTCCATATTTAAATTGCTTGTTTATAGGGGGATCTAAAACGAATGTTCTTCCTGTTTTTTCTTCCGTATAGACGATGACGCCGTACCTAGTGTTTTCAATTAAATGGTCTATAAGTGCGTGCAGAAATACTTTGGTATTGGTGCCATCGGAGTTGGTGTTTTTATAAATCCGCTCGGTTGTGTTAACAAAATCTTCTGTTTCATTAATAAGCCTTTCTAAATTTTGATTGATATTAAGCGAAAGCTGATAGCCAATTGCATGAGCGAAATCCTTACGGTTTTCCAAGCTCTGCCTTAAGCAAACAAAAGTTATGGTCAGGCCTGTTGTAAAGATTATTACAAAAAGAATAGTAATTAAAGCGTATCGCAAAGGAACAGATATTAAGTTTTTAATCATCGCAAACGGCCTAAGGTAAGAAATTCAAATACACTCAGGTATTACCAAATTATTTATGGTCCATGGTTATATTACCAATATTCTTCAGGTTGAAATAGGTTCATCCTTATTAATTTCCTTTTTCTTATTAATCATGTACGAATAATCCATCATGGGGTACTTTGTAATGGTTGGTTTAGGCAACGAATACTTTTTGGGATGATTATAAAGCCATGAATAAATGCATTAAGTTTGTGATTCTGACTGCTTTGGCCCTTACATTTTCTCTCCAATCTGCAAATGCCCAGTCCATGCTGGAAAAGAACACGGTGTTTGCTGCTAACACGGAGGGTATTCGCTCCTATCGCATACCGGGAATGGTTGTAACCACCAAGGGAACGGTACTGGCATATTGTGAAGCGCGAAAAAACAACTCTTCCGACTGGGGCGAAATTGAAGTGCATTTACGCCGTTCCACCGATGGTGGCAAAACCTGGGAACTACAAAAAAAGATAGCCCATACCGGTGTCCGCCTTGAGGGAAATCCAACCAAGAAGAACGATGGCGAAACCGAACAGACTGTCAACAATCCCGTTGCAATCGTCAATCGCCAAACTGGTAATATCCACTTGCTTTATTGCATTAATTACTCCCGATGCTTTTCCATGCGCAGCAATGATGATGGTATTACCTGGAGCAAACCAGTAGATATCACTGCAACCTTTGAGCCTTTCCGCATGAAGTATAATTGGAATGTGATTGCAACCGGCCCGGGCCATGGCATTCAATTGAAGAGTGGTAGATTGATTGTTCCTATTTGGTTGGCTTATGGAAAACCCGGCGAGCATAGCCCTTCTGCCTCCGCCACTATCTATAGTGATGATCATGGTAAAACTTGGAAGGCAGGCGAGATGCCTCTGCCCAACGAAGGTGAGATGGGCAACCCAAACGAAACCATGATTACTGAACTTTCGGATGGTTCTGTCATGCTCGTGAACCGTAATGTTTCAAAGCCTAATCGCAAGCTTATTACCACTAGCCCCAATGGCGCAACTGATTGGACCAAGCCTTACTTTCATCCGCAGCTCTGGGAACCCATTTGCATGGCAAGTATTGTTTCTCATCCTTCTAATTTAGGTACTTTGCTTTATTCTGCGCCCCATACCTTGGGACTTGATGCTGCCAAGAAAGAAATTCCTGCGGGCAGAGGCAAGCGGGAAAATCTTTCGATCAAGCTGAGTCGTGATGATGGTAAAACATGGCCTCTCAGTAAAACTTTGGAAGCAGGCCCCAGCGCCTACAGCGACCTTGCAGTACTTTCAGATGGCACTATCCTTTGCCTTTACGAAGGTAAGGATGTAATCTCGCTTGCTCGCTTCAACCTTGATTGGTTGAATGAAAAGTAAATTAGATATATCTTTCTTTGATTGAGATGGAACCATGATTACTCCCAGATTGTTTTCATCGCTTGTAATTATTTGTTTGATTGTGTTTTCTTTGCACCCCCGTGCCCTTGTCGCTGGCGAAGTAGATAAATCTGCTTTAATTAAAACCGGGAATCCTAAGCTTCCTGAGATGAGTGGGAAGGTCGAAATTGAAGTGCGCGATAGTGCGGATAAGACTGTGCGCAAGCTTCCCGTGCACCTCGTTTACTCACGCAATCGGTTATCCACGGTTACCGAAAAGACGGGCATCATGCTCACCTTGCATAACTGGGGCGGTACTATTTGGGATAATACGCCGAATCCAAATCACCTTGCAGAGAACTTTGATTTACTTGTCATTGGCGTGACCTACTACCAAAGCGGCGACAAAGATGGCGACCCCGAACCGTATGATTATGGCTATATTCAGGCCATGGATGCACTACGCGCCCTTCACTATGTCTACCTTGGTCTCAAAGCATCAAATCATCCTTTTGATCCTACTCGCATTTACTGTACCGGTGGTTCGGGTGGTGGTAATGTCACCTTGATGGCTAACAAATTCGCTCCCAATACCTTTGCTGCCGTTGTCGATCTTTCAGGCATGGCAAGTCTTTCTGATGATGTTGCCTTCAATCTTCAAGGTGGAAGTTTTTTAAATGCCCGCTATAGCCGTGATCCTAAAAGCAGGTCTTATCTTTCGCCAGATATGCAGGAAATCAGAAACCTTGGAAACCTATCCCATCTCGCGCTTCAAGCCAAGAATGCGAATCGATGCAAGGTTGTTATTATTCATGGCGAAGATGATACAGCCTGCTTGGCATCAGATAAGCGTAGAGTGGCTGAAGCCATGAAAAAAGCTGGCTTAGATGTGATCCCGCACTTCATAAGAAAAGAAGATGTTGATGGTAAGTTGATTAAGAATTCGGGGCATTCAATAGGAGATCGAACCGCATTGTTAATGCATTATGCTGGGAAGTATCTTTCCCCCAAAAGCGAGCAAATGTGTAGGCTTATAAAGCCCAATGATTTTGATCTTAAATCCGCGGTTGTCTATCCCACAAAAAATGGTAACCATGTGATTAAGTATGAAGTGGAAGCGCCTGTCTTAACCTTTGTGCAGAGTGGTAGATAAATCTAAACTTTATTTTTCAACAAAGGATAATACCTCCGTGAAACATAAGCTTGCCGTTGCCTTGTTACTAGTATTTTGGGTTGCGAACATTCATGCAGAAGATTCATTGCCTTTGCTCAAGGATGGTAAGGTACCCCAAAACCTTGCTGAACTGTGGGCAGGCTACGAACCTAAAAAAGAACCATTGGAAATAGAAGTCAAGAAAGAGTGGGAAAGCGATGGCGTAGTCTGTCGCGTGGTACGTTACAAAGTTGGAACATTCAAAGGCACGCCGTCAATCATGTCTGCCTTCTACGCCTTCCCTAAGGGTGGTAAAAATCTTCCTGGCTTGGTTCAAATTCATGGTGGTGGGCAATCAGCTTCGCTCGATAGTGTGTTTGCTTATGCCAAGCGGGGCTATGCAGGGATTTCGATCAATTGGGGTGGAAACAAATTAAACTTCGGTCGCTCGCAAATGGTTTATGAGGGCCCGCAAACCGATTGGGGCAAGCTGGATGCAACCCATCCGCCACAACGCAATAAGGCGAATCATTTTGCAGGCTCACTTGCTCCGGATGAATACACTTTTGATGCGGTTGAATCGCCCCGAAACAGCAATTGGTTTTTGGTGCTCGTAGCTGCAAGGCGGGCCATCACTTTTCTTGAACAGCAACCCGAAGTGGATCCAACCCGGATAGGGGTTTTCGGCCATTCGATGGGAGGTAAACTTACCACTAATCTTGCAGGCATCGACAAGCGGGTAAAGGCTGCGGTGCCTTCATGTGGAGGTTCCGGAGATCTTTTGGAAAGCCAGACAGATGTGCCAGGTGGTAGAAGAGACAAGCGTACCGCATTGGAGCTTTCTTGTGTTTCCGACAACGCCTACATCCCATTGATTACCTGCCCTACATTATGGTTGTCACCCACAAACGACTTTCATGCCCATATTGATAACATGGCTTGGAATTGGCGTAACCTTCCCGATGATCGGGTTCGTTTCAGCATCTCGCCCCACTTCAATCACCGCCATTCTGATGAACACGCACTTACCGAATACCTGTGGTTTGAAGAGCACTTGAAAGGTGCAACATTCAAGATGCCACAAACGCCGAAGATGGTATTGGAACTCAAGACAACCGATGGTGTTCCTATGATTACCGTCACGCCTGATGAATCGAAACTAGTGCAGCGCGTGGACATTTACTATTCGTTTGATTCCCATGCATTGACACGTTTCTGGAGTGATGCAAAGGCCGTAAAGGTTGGTAAGCAATGGAAGGCTGCCTGCCCGGTGATGAATCTGCAAGAGCCTATCTTTGCCTTTGCCAATGTTGTATATGAAACCCCCGCGCAATATACGGCGGTGGCCCAAACTGCTGGCCATAATAACTCAGCCACCTTTGCCATCAGTTCTAGAATGATTTCGGTAACCCCCGCACAATTGCAGATGGCTGGCGTGAAGGCTACTGATAAACCAGACCGGTTGATTGATGATGGAACCCGTGGTTGGCATGATTGGTATTTGCTGAACTGGGGCCATCCACCCTTGTGGACCGCAACCACCCGCAAGCTTAAAGATCCCAAATGGCGTGGCCCTGATGGCGCAACTCTTGAACTTGAAATAAAGTCTCTTACTGATAACAAGCTTGTGCTTACCTTCAATTGCAATGCTTGGGGTGCGATCAATCCGGGTAAGCCCGCATTCGATTATATTGCGGTTAAAGAATTGAAAGGTTCACCAGAATGGCAGCAGTTATCTGTCAGCTTGAAGGATCTTGTTTCTACTAATGAAAAAGCAGGGCCACTTACCAACTGGCAATCGGTGACGGAGTTCAGCATTAGCCCCAGTGGAACTACTTTGAAAGATGGCAAGAAGGTAAAGGTTGATGGCAAGGCATGGCAGGGCCCCCGCGAGATTCGCAACCTGCGATGGGTGGGCGGGGAATAGTTAGGCCAGAAGTTGATTTGCAAGGAGTGGGATTCTTGCAGCAACCTCTGAGTTTAAACAAATAAAAAAATTTAGATGTTGCGATGAATTATCAATGAAATATGTACTTGCCTTGTTTGTTGGACTACTTCTGGCCCCACTGGTGATTTTCCAAGCAGCGGAGCCAGTGGCTGATCGTAAAGCTAATTCGGTTACGCTTGTCGCTTAATCTTACCCACATAGAACCTGCGAAATCCTGCATCCGTCTGAGGGATGTAAGTGCGATTTCAGACGCCAAGCAGCCAATTTGTTGTGATTCTAAACTTATTGATGCTAAATTAATTAGGATGTGTCTTTGCAGTCGTACTGTAAAAGTGTTTAAGAAAAGCCGCTGTCCCATTTCGGAAAAAATGATATGAAATTCATACTCAAACTTTTCACCACTCTCTTATTCATTTTTTTGATCGGTCTTCACGCTGCAGAACCCAATGCACGCGAATCTAAAAAGATCGATCTTGGGGAAGGAGTCATGCTGGAGGTGGTTTATTTACCACCTGGGGAGTTCATGATGGGCAGCAGCCTCGAAGAGAAGAAGTGGGCTACTGGCATAGAAGGTGGGGCTCAGCCTGGAACGAACCGTGAGTCGTTTGAAGGCGAAGAACCACGATTAACGCGTGTGAAGCATGGCTGTTGGATGGGCCGCACGGAAGTTAGTGTCGGGCAGTTCAAGCGCTTCGCCTTAGAGAGCAAGTATGTCACCGATGCCGAGAAACCCGACGGTAAAACGCAATGTTTCGACATGGAATGGGATGGGTATCGTAGAAAGGGAATGCTGGTTCAACCATGGAAGCCGATGCCCGGCAAGAGTTGGCGCGATCCGAACTGGGGTTTTCCAAACCGAGATGTCTTTCCTGTTGTTTGCGTCAGTTATAACGACATGAATGCTTTCTGCAGATGGCTAACGGAGCGGGAACGCAAGGCGGGCAGATTGCCAGATGGATTGGAGTATCGACTGCCCACGGAAGCCGAGTGGGAATATGGATGTCGAGGCGGCAGCAAGGAAAGCCTTGCCTTTTGGTGGGGTAATGATCTTGAGCAAGGCGAAGGTCGGCTAAATATTTCTGCGATCGATTTTCTGCCCGGCCGCAAGAAGACTTGGCCATTAGCGAAGGCCCCTTGGAGTGATAGCTTTCCGTTTGTATCCCCAGTAGACCAGTATGGCGAAAAAGGTCGTAACGGTTTCGGCCTGGCGGATATGTGTGGCGGTGTTTGGGAGTTTGTCATCGATCACTTTGATCCCAAAGGCGGACACGAAGAAATCTATTACGAAAACCCCGAAAAGCGGACTGTCACTCGTCCTGTGTGTCGGGGCGGAAACTACTTTGATGTGCCAGGCAATGCCCGCTGTGCAGTACGCTTGGGAATCGCAGGCGTGACTTATTCCGATTCCCGCGATGGTTTTCGAATCTGCCTAGGGCGAGTCGTGCCTAGGTAGTAATAGGAAAAACCAATAAGGATGAGGAAGCGTTTATAGGTTAGGTTTGAAATCTCGGGTGTTAGTGATTGTTGCCCCAAGGTTGGCAACTTCATTCAAAAAATTCCGACGCCATTCAGTGAATTTGTAAGATACTTTTGGGATGTCTGCGACCGAGGCGCAGGCATCCTCAAAAAAGATGCATTTTTTCACAAAACTTAAATCATTACATTCTTGACTGTGCTTTATAGCGTCCAGTGCTGAATAGCGAAGGCAATGTGATCCGGCCCAACCTCGGTCCAAAGGTTTTTTAATTACTACTTTACCCCTTTGGGTTTAGTACTGCGATGGCTTTCCCTACGATGGTTGATGTCGGCATTAAGAGAGGAGAAGGCCATTTTAACACCTTCACCACTGGGCGAAAAGTTGATCGCATTTTCGGAAGGTATCGCAAGCTTCCTTGCTGCCAAGATCGCATCCTGATTCGCAGCTAGGAATATCACATCCCACTTGTAATGTTCCTGCTGGTGACGGATCATGCTTGCCACTTTTTCCGGGGTGTAGACGGTGCTGGCGTTTTCCTCTCCATCGGTGAGGATTGCCAAAATCACTTTACCAGGCCTATCAGATTCAGGAGTCTGGCTTAAGCGGGTGCCTATGTCATCAATGGTTTTTCCAATCGCATCCAGTAATGCGGTCGAACCCCGGGGCATAAATGTCGTGGTATTAAGGCCTTCCACAAGTTTGATATCGGTGCCGTTGTGAACCACTTGGTATTCGTTATCGAATAGCACCAGGGTAAATTTTGTAGAACCAGGCTGGGTTTTCTGGTTAGCCAGAAAAGAGTTGAAGCCCCCGATTGCATCCGAGCAAATGGACGCCATCGATCCCGAACGATCCACAACGCATGCGATTTCTACTAAGTCCATATTCATGTTAAATTCTCCGATCAAGAGTAAGGCGTTCTGCCCGGGATGAAATTATGCACAACCACGATTTGTCTACTGCTCAATAAGTAAATATTACCGGTGGAATCTGGAATAGATAGGTCAGCAGCAGAAATTTATTTGTGGCTCAGAATCAAAGGGGTCAGGTCTCTTTTTACAACTCGATAAAGAGACCTGACCCCTTTTTTTGCCTCTTTACCTTATCGCTTACCTTTCAAAGTAAGTCACATCATCGGCAAAAATAAGATGGACAAGAACGCTAGCACGGTTGATATTGAATGATCAGATAAACGATCCTGCCAACGACTTTGGTGGAGTACCACAAATGTAGTGGTAACTTGCCAAAGCTCGAGTTTACAAAGAAGGTAACTATGAATCATTCATCTAAACTTTTCACATCCATGCTACTGATGCCATTGGCAGCTTTCTCTGCGATGGCGGCCGAGTTAGGCGATTGGCCACAGTTCAGAGGCCCGAACTCTGATGGGCATGTTAAAAATGTCGCTTCGCCTTTGGAATGGTCTGATTCAAAAAGTGTAGCATGGAAGACTGCAATCCCAGGTCTGGGTTGGTCTTCGCCTGCCTTGGCAAACGGTAAAGTTTTCCTGACGACAGCCGTGCCGAATGATGGGGGATTATCTCTTCGAGCCTTGGCACTAGATGCCAAGACCGGGAAAATTGTTTGGGAACGTGAGGTAAGGGCGATCGCCAAGGCCCCCAAGATTCATTCGAAGAATAGCCATGCCAGCCCGACTCCTGTAGTTCGTGATGATTCCGTGTTCGTGCATTTTGGTGCACTTGGCATGGCGAGCCTCGCTGCTGCAGATGGTTCCATTCAGTGGACAAATTTTGAGTTGGATTATCCACCAGTGCATGGCAGCGGTGGTTCGCCAGTGTTTCATGATGGTAAGCTGGTCATTGTTTGCGATGGAAGCACCAAGCCTTTTGTTGCCGCTGTTGATGCCAAGACTGGTAAAGTTGCCTGGAAACAACTTCGCTCCGTTGTTGGAAAAATCAACCATTCGTTTGTTACACCAACGGTGGCGGTGATCGATGGCAAGGCCCAAGTGATGGCGCCTGGCCCCGATCATTTTGCAGCCTACGATTTGGAAACAGGCACCGAGCTTTGGCGAGTTAAGGCACCGGGTTGGTCTGTTGTGCCGCAACCGACGATAGGCCATGGCCTGGTTATCTACAATCACGATTACGACAGCCCTGAATTGTTGGCGGTCAAGCTTGGTGGCAAGGGGGATGTTACTGAATCTAATATCGTGTGGCGGCTAAAACAAGGAGCGCCTAGTTCGCCCTCACCGCTTTTGATTGGCGATGAACTCTACTTCGTTTCAGATAAAGGCATTGCCTCTTGTGTGAATGCCAAGACGGGTGAACGCTATTGGATGGAAAGATTAAGTAGCGACAGTAATTACTCAGCATCGCCGATTTTTGTGAATGGCCGAGTTCTGTTTTTAGCAGAGAATGGTTTGGCGACATGGGTGCAGGTTGGGCAAAAATTTGCAGTGCTTGGTAAGAATAGCGTACCTGGCCGAACTCTGGCTACACCGGCATTCTCAGAAGGCGCCATGTATTTGCGCACCGATGAACACCTCTATAAGTTTGTCAAATAAAAAAGCAGTAGGCCTATGAGTTCACAAAGAGTGTGTGTGCTTGGTTTAGAAGTGAGATTAAAAATCGGGTGTAACTTTGCCATCCGCGGGAAGAAGAAGAAGAGCCCAGACATAAATGGAAGTATCTTTGGTTAATTTGCGGGAGCTACCATCTGCCATGAAAATATTCATGGTTTGGTGTGGGGTTTGAGCTCGCCATCGATGGCAACAATCTTGATTATCTGGATTTGCATCAGAGGAACCAGCAAAGGGTTTGACTTGAAACATCATAGTGTTGGGTACGCCATTGGGCCCATCGTAATCGCCTTTGGGGATTTCCATAACTTGTTCGGGAACAACAATACGGCCGCCTTCGGTTATGCCAAGGTTATGTCGATTGGCGGCATAAAAAGCGATACGGCTTCTGCCATCGCAAAGGGCAAAGCCTTCTGCAGCTAGGATGGTATTGGAAAGTCCATCGGAAACAGTTGAAAAGGAAACTGGTAGAGAAAAGAAGCCGAGGTTGTTTTTGCTCCAAAGTCCAAAGGGAGCAGTTGCATCACCCTGAGAAGCCCCAAGAACATTCCAATTGGCGAGGTAGTTGGTGGTGGCCCAACCATCCGCAGATAAAGAATTAAAAGGAAGACTAGAATCGGAAGGGCAGCGAAGAAGTGAAATTGTTTTAGTGCGAATCTTAGGATTCCAGATTCCGATTGAGGAGGCAGCGGTGATATCTTGAACAGCACAAGCCGGGTTCCACTGATTGGTACCTGCGTCAAGTGTTTTTACCATTGCGCCAGTGGGTGGCGTCGGCCTATCGGTATAGTGCGCGGGCACCCAAATAGATTTACCACATGGGTTCGAATTTATTGAGGAAGCGCCGTTGTTAGTGTTTGCAGAAATATCCGCATCAATCTGTTTGTACAAGTTATCTTGTTCGATGTAAGGCAATAAGTGAACGATCCAACTTCCAAAGACACTAGAGTTTTGCACATTGGTGCCGCCGTTTGCTGGGTCGAGTGAGGGAAAAGTACCATGGTAACTGGGCAACTTATTATTGACTGAATGAAAGTTTGCCATCCCCAAGGATAATTGTCTGCCATTAGCCATGCATTGCATGATGGCTGCAGATTCTCGAACTTTTTGCACGGCAGGAAGAAGCAACCCAATTAAAATGCTAATGATTGCAATAACAACGAGGAGTTCGATGAGAGTGAATGCATTTCGGGATTTAGATGGATGAACTTTTAACAAAGGCATATCAAAGAAACCCATGAAAGTTAAAGTACAACGCTTGAACTGATTATAACCCACAAAAAAGGGATAAGAGTGAATAGTTAAAAAATAGAAACAAAAAAAGCCGTCAGGCGATGTTACGCATGACGGCTTCGGATTAAACGGATCAAATTTACTTGGCAACAATCGGCTTGATCTGCAAGTTACGGAATCTTACAGGGTCGCTATGGCCAGCAAAGCCAAAGTGGCCTTCCTTCAAATCCTTGCCAGGATGTGGGGTTTTTGCCATGTAATCGGTGATCTTCGAAAGATCAGTATCAAGGATGATGTTGCCATTGAGTTCAACCTTGATGGTAGAACCTTTAACAGTTACTTCCTGATAATTCCAAGTATTAGGAGCACGAAGGTAACCACGGTGTGCAGCAGCCATACCGTAAGAACTGCCATGGTATTGGCGTGAATCTAGCTTTGCGTATTTGGCATCTTCGTTATCGAGCACCTGAAGTTCGGTCATGCCAATGTAAGCAGCATCTTTGTTGCCACCTGGGTAGCGGATGGCAAGGCCATTATTACCACCTGGGGGAACCATGAATTCGAGTCGAACGACAAAGTCGCTGTATTTCTTTTCGGTGTAAAGAACACCGCCCTTGCCTTTTTTGCACTGGATGGAGTCTTCAATAACTTCGTAGTTATCGCTAGAGCCAGTCCAACCCTTGAGGGTTTTGCCATCGAACATGGATTCGAATCCGGTATTGCCTTTGCTTGCAAGGTGCTTGTTCGCTTCTACAGGAGAAAGTTCCTTGATGAAAATATTCTTCCAGCGGATTTCGCTGCCATGGGTTTGCAACTGAATTGCGCCCTTATAAAGGAGTGGCATCTTGCGATCGAAAAAGTTTTCAAGGATTGCGTTATCTACAACAAGCTTATCGTTGAGGTAAATCGTAGTACGAGCGCCCACTTGGATAATGCGGAACTTATTCCATTCGCCAAAAGGCTTGTCAGCAAGAACAAGCGGATCTTTGCCTGGGGTGCCTGGGGAGTTATTCCAAAGGCCGCCAGAACCCTTGTCTGCACCAAGCTTGAATTTTTCTTTATCAAGAAAATCCCAGATCTGAACTTGGGGAGTGTACTTGAGATAGACACCGCTATCACCCTTGGGCAGCATTTTGTATTCAAGATGAAGTTCATAATCTGCGAATTCTTTTTCGGTGGTAAGATAAAGGCCCTTACCATCGTTAACGATTTCATTGCCTTCAACTTTCCAATGAGCCAGAATATCTTTCATGTTGGCTTCTTTGATCTTGGCTTGTTCAGCGGGGGGTAGTGCTTTGAACTTGCGTGGATCGGAAGTACCAAATCCCCACCAATTGCCAAAATCTTTGCCATTGAAGAGGTTCACAAACCCAGCAGGAGGGGTTGAAGAACTTACGGGTTCAGTTTTTTTAGGTTGATCCTTGAGAGCTTCTTTTTTTACTTCAGGCTTAGGAGTTTCTTTTTTAGGCTCTGGTTTAACTACAGGCTTAGGAGTTTCTTTTTTAGGTTCTGGTTTAACTTCAGGCTTAGGAGTTTCTTTTTTAGGTTCTTGAGCTTTTGCAGGTTCCGCACAAGGGGTTTCGCATTCCGTAGCTTTGCGCTTGGAAAATAAATTACTCAAAAAGCCCCGGTCTCGGGCTGATGCCTCGGACGAGCCATTTGCCAAGAAAAAACCGAGAGGGAGTACTGCAAAAAGTGCAGTGGCAAGATACTTACGCATGGGTGTGACCTCAAATGAAATAAAAACCGGTGGGAAAAATCCACTTCTTCACAATAAAGTTAAAGCAGGTCGATTGGCAATTCCAGCAAAAACTGGCGTTCTGCGAGGAATTTAATGATTGCCAGTGTGAATAACCGGCTTTTCTATCTAATGCCAAAATAAATCTACATATAGGGGGGAATTGCTTTTTTTCACTCTATAAATAAGCCTCATCAACACCGCTTATTAAAGCGGAAGTCTATATATAATTTAGGTTTAAAGCAGTTAAGGCCATTGATTGCCCAACGGTTATTAAGACGAGAACATCCAATATTTCATTGGAAGAAATTGGCATGATTCCTAATCTAATCTTTGGAAGTAATGCGTAGTCATTTTCAGGAGAACATGCATGTTAAAGCAACGATTAATGACCCCCGGACCAACACCAGTCCCCGAAGAAACGCTCTTAGAGCTTGCCAAACCGGTCACTTTCCATCGTTCTGGGCAATTCCGGGCTATTCTTGCAGAAGTTCTCGAAGATTTAAAGTATGTCTACTGCACCAAAAATCTTGTCCTACCCCTAACTTGCTCTGGCACAGGCGCTATGGAAGCTGCAATCACCAGCACCGGAGCACCTGGCGACAAAGCAATCTGCCTTATTTCGGGTCGCTGGGGCGAACGATGGCGTAATATCAGCAAAGCCTTTGGTCTGATCCCCATCGAAATCACCGTACCCTATGGGAAGTCCGTTTCCCCCGCTCAGCTTGAAGCTGCTCTTAAAGAACATCCTGATGCGAAGATTGTTTGCAGTACTTTGTGTGAAACAGCAACGGGTGCACGCAATGATATTAAAGCGTTTGGCGCAATCCTTAAAGATAAGCCACAAATCTTGATCGTGGATGCGATCAGCGGGCTTGCTGTTATGGAATGCAGAACCGACGATTGGGGCGTTGATATGTGCGTGACAGGTTCGCAAAAAGCATTGATGCTTCCAGCAGGCTTGGCGTTCGTTTCGGTTTCCGACAAAGCTTGGAAACTGATTGATGCCAACACCCAGCAAAAATCCTTCTACTTCGATTTAAAGAAGTATCGTGACAACTTAAAGAATAACGATACCCCTTTTACCCCTGCTAATACTTTGGTGAAAGCTCTGCGCCATAGCTTGAAAATGCTGCGAGCAGAGGGCATTGAAAACACCTGGGCCAGACATGCAAGAATGGGCAAGGCTTGTCGAGCCGGCCTTAGCGCAATGAATCTTAAACTGCTTGCAGAAGATCCAGTTGACGGCCTTACCGTTGCTTGGGTTCCTGAAGGAGTCGATGGCACAGAAATCCTGACTCGTCTTGAAAAAGGTTATGGGGTTAAGGTGGCAGGCGGCCAAGATACATTAAAGGGTAAGATTATCCGAGTTGCCCACATGGGGTACATGGATATGTTCGATGTTCTTACCGCAGTAAGTGCAATCGAGATGGTATTGGTTGAAATGGGCCATAAACTGGAACCGGGCGCAGGGATTGCAGCAGCGCAGAAATCACTTACCTCGGGAATTAAGGCAAAGGCCTAGTAACGGGAGAAATTGTTATGCCAAGAGTATTGATCAGCGACAAGATGGAACTGCCGGGCCTTGAGATCTTGCGTAATGCAGGCATCGAACTTGATGAAAGACCGGGCTTAAAGGGCGAAGAACTCAAAGCAGCCCTTCGTCTTGCAGATGGTGTGGTAGTACGCAGCGGTACTCGCATCACCGCAGACCTGATCGAAAATCCTGGTAAACTGAGGGTTATTGTTCGGGGTGGGGTGGGCGTTGATAACATCGATGTTGCTGCAGCAACCCGCAAGGGTATTGTTGTTATGAACACACCCGATGCCAACACTTTCAGCACCGCAGAACACACCATTAGCTTGTTAATGTCGATGGCAAGGCATGTGCCTGCAGCAGATGCAAGCATGAGAGCCGGGAAGTGGGAGAAGAGCAAGTTTCTGGGCTGCCAACTTACAGGCAAAACCTTGGGCGTATTAGGGCTTGGTAGAATAGGCCGAGAAGTAGCACGCAGGGCGGCCAATGGCTTGGATATGAAAGTGGTTGGCTACGACCCAGTGCTTGCACCTACCGCAGCAGCACAACTTGGAATAGAATCTTTTGCATCTGTTGACGAAATCCTTCCCAAGTGTGATTTCATCACCGTGCACACCCCGCTTACCGAGCAAACCAAGGATATGATAGGCGCAAAGCAAGTCGCCTTATTGCCCAAGGGCGCCCGGGTGATCAACTGCGCACGCGGCGGCATCATCAATGAACAAGCTGTGATCGATGGCATCAATTCAGGCCATCTTGCAGGCGCTGCCTTTGATGTTTTCGTCGAAGAGCCAATTACGCCCGATCATGCGTTTCTAAAGATGCCTAATGTGGTAATAACACCTCATCTTGGCGCTGCAACTGCTGAAGCACAATTGCTGGTTGCCAAGGAATCTGCTCAACTATTGGTTGACTTCCTATGCAAGGGAATGGTTCGCTTTGCAGTGAATATGGGCGCGATGGATCGTGCAGAGATGGAAGAAATGCGACCCTTCGTTGACCTGGCCCACAGGCTTGGCCTGATGGCAGCCCAACTCAACAAAGGCTCGATCCAACGGGCCGAAATTCTTTATCGGGGCGAAATAGCAAAACGATCCACCCGCCTAGTCACCAGCGCTTTTGCTGCTGGCCTTTTGGAACGGGGCATGGAACAAGAGGTGAACATCGTCAACGCACGAATGCTCGCCAGCGAGCGGGGGGTCGAAGTTGTTGAACAGGCATCCATGGAAAAAGGCGACTTCAGCTCACTCATCAAAGTTTCGATTCAAAGCGATAAAGAAACCATCACCATTGCAGGAACGCTATTCGGCAACCAATACCTGCGCCTAGTACAGTTTGGTTCGCACCGATTAGATGCCCATATGGACGGGGTTTTGCTCATCTTCACCCACAAGGATGTACCTGGGTTGATCGGGCATATCGGCACGATTTGTGGCAAGAACGGCGTAAACATTGCTCAGATGAATGTAGGCAGGCAGAATCAGGGTGGCGAAGCTATTGCTGTGTTAAACCTCGATGCCCGACCACCAGAATCTGTGCTTAAGGAAGTCTCGAGTCATCCGCAAATTCGGGCGGTCACAGTGCTTGATCTTCCGCCTGCTGGCGAACTCCCTACTTGGTTTGCCTAATAGTATTTCTCCTTGCCTTACCCATGATTTTCATGGTCAACTAGTCTGGTACATACCATCCTAATTGACCATGAGTTTTATCATGAATCTAATCTTTTGCATCATCGCACTAGCACCGTTGCAACTTAACGCAGACTGGCCCCAATGGCGCGGCCCCACCCGCGATGGCAACTGGTACGAACCACGGTTCCCTCTTCACCTTCCTAAAGACGCCAAGCCTTTGTGGAAACTCCCGCTCGGTGGTGGCTATGGCGGCATAGCTGTCGCAAACGATAAACTTTTTGTCATGGACCGCGTCAAAGGCGGTAAAGAAAACGAAGTAGAAGAACTTGAACGAATCCATTGCCTTGAACCACTTACCGGAAAACAACTTTGGCTGCACTCTTACAAAGCTGTTTATAAAAAACTCGATTATGGGAACGGCCCCCGTACCACACCCACTATTCATCAAGGCAAAGTGTATACCTTTGGGTCTATTGGAGACATCCACTGCCTTGATATGAATACGGGTAAAGTGCTTTGGCATCGCAATGTAGTTGCAGAATTCAACGCGAAGTATCCAACCTGGGGTTATTCTTCTTCGCCCTTAATTGATGAAAACCGGGTTTTGCTGCAGATCGGGGGCAAGCCTGATGCTTGCTTTATCGCTTTGGATAAAGATACAGGGAAAGAAGTTTGGCGCTCGGGGGCAGACAGGCCTGGCTATGCTTCCGCTCAGATTTTCACTGTCAACAATCAAAAGCAGATCATTTGGTGGAGTGCCCAGAACGCTTGCGGGCTAGACCCCAAGACCGGAGCAATACTTTGGAAATCCCCTGTTGGCATGGATTACGATGTAGCGATTGCAGATCTAATATTTCACAATGGGGTTTTTCTTGCATCGGATTATTGGACAGGAAGCAAGGCGATTGAACTTGCCCCTGCTGGGCCCAAGGTGATTTGGGAAGGCAAGCAACTCAGTATGCTGATGTGTTCGCCCTTGGTAAGGGATGGTTACTTTTATGCGCTTGATCGATTTCGTGGCATCAAGTGTATAGAGGCGAAAACCGGCAAGATTATGTGGGAGAATGAATCGGTGACTGTGCGTGGAACCAATCCGCAGGCGAGTTTGGTTTGGGTGGGAAAGAGGGCGTTAATCTTTAATGAAAAGGGAGAACTTATTCTCGCAGAGCTTTCCCCCAAGGAATTTAAGCTGGTGGATAAGATCAGCGTGTGTGGTTTCACATGGGCTCATCCTGCATTCGCCCAAGGTTGCATCTTTGCACGAACTGACAAAGAAATCGTTGCGGTCCAACTCTTCAAGCCTTGATATATACAAAGAAAAAGCCCCGGAGATAGTACATCTTCGGGGCTTACTTGTTCGATTCTTCCAAATCTTTTTCAATCTTGGCGAAGTCGAAGTTATCGGGCCCTGAATAATCCATGTTCTCGCGTTCGATTCTTCCAAATCTTTTTCAATCTTGGCGAAGTCGAAGTTATCGGTTCCTGAATAATCGAAGTTATCGGTTGCTCGATAATCGATATATTCGCGCTCTTATTCGATTCTTCCAAATCTTTTTCAATCTTGGCGAAGTCGAAGTTATCGGGCACTGGATAATCCATGTTCTCGCGAAGTTCAGTCAAGGTTGGCCTCTTGGAATTCACACCATTTGATGGCACTTCAACCTTGCAAATCCAAGCGAGGGAATTAAGGATCATCTTACGGT
>Ga0209296_1001424_pt1 | contig 18407 bp, 11 predicted proteins | sample S_130206_EF_Meta_FD_187319 | JGI IMG/M metagenome (GOLD analysis project Ga0209296, IMG submission 187319) | Freshwater microbial communities from Lake Simoncouche, Canada to study carbon cycling - S_130206_EF_MetaG (SPAdes) (version 2) | ecosystem: Environmental > Aquatic > Freshwater > Lake ...
TCATCTTTGTATTCACTCCAATATCAAGGCCCGCCAGCAGTTTGGTCTAGTCAGCTTCTAGGAGACAACATCTCCATCATCGGCCCTAATGCCGCTATTATTGCTTCTGGTGTTATTTATTGGATGGGCGTTGATAAGTTCTACAAATACGATGGTCGCACCCAAACTTTGCGTTGCGATTTGCTTCGGTACATTTACCAAGATATTAATTTAGCTCAATCAGCGCAAGTGTTTGCTGGAACCAATGAAGGCTTTAACGAAGTCTGGTGGTTCTATTGTTCTGCTACTAGCTCTGCCATTGACTTGTACACAATCTATAACTACACAGAAGATGTCTGGTCTTATGGGACATTGGCCCGTACAGCATGGCTTGATTCAGGATTACGTGATTACCCGTTAGCCGCTACTTACTCATATAACCTTGTTGACCATGAGCAAGGTAATGACGACAACGTAAGTGGTACACCAGCGGCTATTTCTGCCATCATTGGTTCTGCTGAGTTTGACATTGATGACGGCGATCACTTTGGCTTTGTCTGGAGAATGCTTCCTGACATCACATTCCGTGGGTCAGATGCGGCATCTCCTCAAGTCACCATGACTTTGATCCCAATGCAGAACTCAGGCTCTGGATATAACAATCCTATCTCTGTGGGCGGTAACTCAAGTGCCACAGTAACCCGTACATCTACCTCAGTGATTGAGCAGTTTACGGGTCAGGTGTATGTCAGGGTGCGAGGCCGTCAGATGATTATTCAAATTGAATCTAATCAACTAGGATGCGCTTGGCAGTTGGGTTCACCTCGTATTGACATCAAACAAGATGGTCGCAGAGGTAACTCATGATTGTTATTTCTGATTTTGAGATCAATCAGGTTGCCTCGCCTAACTTACCGCTGTCTCCGCTTGAGTACAATCAGCAATACACCGATCAGCTAAACAACGTGCTTCGCCTGTACTTCAACAGGGTTGACGCTATTTTGAATCAGTTAAAGACAGATGAGATTATCCCAGCCCTGACTAATTACACTGTAGCTACATTACCTAGTGCTGTGACATCCGGTAAGGGCGCAAGATCTTTTGTTACTGATGCTTTAGCTCCCGTATTTGGATCGACTGTCGCGGCTGGCGGTGCAGTGGCTGTGCCTGTATATTCCGATGGCACAAACTGGAAGGTCGGATAATGACACTAGAAGAACTTAAAGCCCTGTACGCTGAAAAAGGCGCTACCACGCCTCGGGAAGAAGAAACCGAGCAGGGCACAAAGTACTACACCGATGCAGTGCAATACGGTGATGGTTGGACTGCGTTTGAAAACGACAATAAAAAAATCATTGACTATATTGGTAGCGGCATGGATGCCACGCCCGTATACGATGAAGCACCAAAAACATTAGGTGGTTTCTCCAAGCAAGAAGGCGACTACATTTATAACTACGATCCCGAGGGTAAGTTCCTTGGACGCACCAAGTGGAATGAGTCTGACCTTAAGCGTATTATCAAAGATCTTGGGCCTCTTGCTATGGCCGCCCTAACCTTTGGCGGTGGTGCAGGTTTTGCAAACTTGGGTAATACTTTGTTTGGCTTGGAGGGTGCGGCTGCTGGTGCTGCTGGTGGCGCATTGGCTGGCGGTGTAAACGCTTACGGCAATGACCAAGACATTCTTAAGGGTGCATTGCTTGGTGGTGTATCTGGCGCAGGCTCTGTAAAATTAAACGACATTCTTGGCGCTGACACTTTGAGTGGCAAACTTAAAGATGTCACGGTAGGCGATGCAACTAAGGCAATTAGCTTTGCTCAAAATCCTACATTGGCAGGAGCGGCAAATATTGCCTCTCCTTATATTCCTAACGTCAGTGTTGGTGATGGCGCACTATCTTTAAACGATGTGCTTAAAGGTGTTGGCACAGCCAAGGCGCTGGGTAGCGGCGACTACAACCAAATCTTTAAAGCTCTTACCGGCATGGCTAAAGATTCCGGCAGTTTAAAGTCATCCCTTGCAGGATTTGATGCCAACCCAGACGACTTTATTGAAGGCTACTTTCAACCCGGTGGTGAAGGTTACAACGCCCTGATGGCTGGTGATACCACCGTTTTAGAGGATCCCCAGAATCTAGACGCATTTCTACGTTCTATATTTCCCTATGCCGCAGACGGCGGAACATCTGTATTTAAACAAGCAGAAGATATTCCAGAGATGGAAACTGTGGCAAAGCGCCCCAAATCGTTGATGGATATTTTGGGAACGCCTGATATCTTGCAAACGGTTGCAGAAGATGTGCCCGAAGTAACAATTACAGGCGACCGCCCCAAGTCGGAATTAAACAGTCTGCGCACGAAAGAAATTAAGTCCGATATCCCTGATGAATTAACTGTAGATGATATTGACAAGTTAAATCTTGACACCAAGATTGACGATATCTTGCAAACTGTTACGCCCGGCGGCACAAAGACTGTTGTACCAACCAAAACAACTGTAACCACACCGGGTACAAAGACCACCGAACAAACTTTGGCAAATCTTGGTTTAAACGCACCAATGCCTAGCCAAGATCCGTATGCCAATATAAAATTGATGGAAGAGTTGTTTGGTGGCGATACGGCTTATAAACTAAGGTCGCTCGGAGCGCCTAAAAACTTAGCATCTGCGGATCTAGATGCTCTTGCAAGACTATTAAGGGGTTAATTATGGGTGACAAAGACGATTACGGTAATTTGTTAAGCGATAGCCTTGCCAACACCAATACGAATACTAACTCCCTTTTTGGAGATGGTTATACAGTTGCGTTGCCCGGCGCGGGTTCAACCGCCCTTACTCAATCTCAAGACAATAGCGGCAACACTCTATCCCTTGGCAATTCCGCTGGCGGTGATGGTGCTTTTGTTGGCGAAGGTGTACGTAGCGGCATTGATAGCTGGGACAAAGCCTATACAGCCGCAGGCGGCAAGTTGCCTTCAAAGTTTGGACTTTCTGACCTTAAACAGTTTGTAACAGACAACAAAGCATTTATAACTGGTGCTGGCGCTTTGGCTAGTGCCTATGGTGGTGGTGCAAACGCCGACAAAAAGACAGGCTATCAAGGCGTTATTCCTACATTGTCTGCTTCCCGCTCAATGATTGCCGCTCCTCCTACACGGGCACAAGGTTACCGTCCCGGCGCAGGTGGTATTGATTATGGTGGTGATGTATCTTATAAGCTTGCTCCGGGCATGGATCCTTATGCCAATCTGTCAGGAACCTCAGCCTCTGCGGCTAATGCAAACTTAACAAATTTGCCTGCAAATGTAGTCACGGCTGTTAATAACGCCATTACGGGCGGCACTAACACAGCCACTAAAACGGATACGGCTACAAAAACCACTACATTGACTCAAGCTGAAAAAGATGCTTTAGCTGTTGCTAACTGGAAAAAAGGTCTAACTCCACAACAATATCTGTCGCAGATTAATCAGTGGATTGTTGATCATCCAAACTTAACAAAAGCTGAACTTGATGCGGCTTTGGATAAATTTAAGGTAACGCAAACAGAATTGCAGACTGCGCTTGGAACAAGCACTATGTCTGAAGCAGACAAGTATGCACTTACTCACGGCAAAGGATTGGCTGACATTAATCAAAATATTGTTCAATGGATTAAAGACAATCCCTATGCTACTTCCAAGCAAATTGCAGATGCCATTAAAGGTTCTGGTGTAAATATTTCCAACATTGACCGCGCTTTAACCGATAAAAATGCGTCCAAAGGTTTGGAGTATGCCTTGACGCACGGCATAGGTATCAACGATTACTACAACAACATTAACAAATACATTGAAGATCAGAACCGCGATACTACTACTCCCGGCTATTTAGAAGAGTTTTCCCGTGCTAAAGCAAAGCAAGAGTTTGGTGTGTCTGACGCAGATATTGCCAATGCTCAGAAGTATTTAACTACTGAAGCTGGCAAGAAAGAACTTGCGGCTATGTACGCGCCGGTTACTAAGGCCGCCGAAACTCAAAAAGTCGCTGATGTTGTGCAACCCCCGATTACTAACGCAATAGCTGATGTCGTAAAAGAAGAATCCACGCCCCCTGTGGTTCAAAATAATACGTCTGACAACTCGGGCAAACTTAGTGAAATTTATCAGTACTTTTCAATGCCTGAAACTCAAGCCGCACTTGCTTCCGGTGATACAAGAAGTATTGCTGAAACAATGCAAGCATTGGGTTATTCCCCTGCCGAAGTGGCGCAAGCTACAAACTCAAACCCTGCTGAAGTTCAAGCCGCATATGATGCCGCCTTGGGTGGCAATAAAGCTTCTTCAGATAATTACTATCAAGACTATTTCGCTGAAGGTGGTATGGCAAAAGGCCGTTACCTTCAAGGCGGTACGGACGGTATGGCAGATGAGCTTCCTGCCCGCATTGGGAAAGACCAACCCGCAGCTTTAAGTCATGGCGAGTTTGTTATCCCTGCGGATGTAGTGTCCCACATGGGTAACGGAAACTCTGATGCTGGTGCTAAGAAACTTTATCAAATGATGGACAAAATCCGTATGGCACGTACAGGTAACAAGAAACAAGGCAAGAAAATCAACCCCGATAAGTTTATGCCGGGTGGTTTGGCTCAAGCTTATGCTTCTGGCGGCAAAGTTCAACATTTTGAAGAGGGTGGAGCCGCTAAAAACTACGCTTCAGGCTTAACAGGTATTGAATCAAACCTCTCTAACTGGGCTGGCCCATATGTAACCAACATGCTTGGTCAAGGTCAGGCTTTGGCTAACATGCCTTATCAGGCTTATTTAGGTCAATTGACTGCGGGTGAATCTCCTTTGCAGACCGGTGCATTTAACACTGCGGCAAGTCTTCAAACGCCGTCTAGCATAGGCACTGCCGCTACAACCGCAGGAACTATTGGCACTGCCGCTCAAGGGTTGAAGTACGCGCCTACAACCACATCGTTTGATGCCGCTCAGGCTACAAACTACATGAACCCCTATTTGGAGGCTTCTTTAAAGCCTCAATTAGAAGAGGCCCGTCGTCAGTCTCAGATTACCCAACAAGGTAATGCCGCCAAGTTAACTCAAGCTGGCGCTTTTGGTGGCGGTCGTCAAGCCATTATGGATTCAGAAACTCAACGTAATTTGGGTGCTAACCTAGCTAATATTACTGGCACTGGCTACAACACAGCCTATGATAAAGCTACTCAGCAGTTTAACGCTGATCAAGCTCGCAAGATGCAAGAAGCTCAGTATGGTGCAGGCTTTGGATTGCAAGGTCTACAAACAGGTTTACAAGCCGCGCAAGCTCAAGGTCAGCTTGGTGCTACACAAGCCTCCACAGGTTTGGCTAACTTGTCACAGCAGCTTGCCGCTGGTCAGCAACAACGTGGTATTGAGTCTGAAGGCATTGCCGCAGACAAAGCCCAGTTTGAAGAAGCTAGGGCAAACCCTTATAAGATGGTTCAATACCAGCAGTCTCTATTGCAAGGTCTGCCATTAGCGGCTCAGAGCTACCAAGGTATTGAGCCTAATGCTTTGTTGAAAGCATCTCAGGGTGCAACGACAGTCAATGCTTTGTTAAAGAATCTTGGACTTATTTCTTAAGGACATCTAAATGTTTACACAACCGTCCGTTAATCAAATTGCCTCTACGTATCAGGGTAACCCTGCGCCGTTGGCACGTAAAGTAGACCAAGACAAAAAGCAGAATAATGGAATCCCACAAGATCTGCGCCAGCTTCTTGCTTTAAACGACATTACTCAAGGTCGTAATGCAATGGGCATCCAGCAGGCTCTTCAAATTCCTACCAACATGCCTACCGTTGCTCAGGACTTACAGGAACGTGCCCGTCAGGCATTGCAGGCTCGTCAAATGCAGGCAATGCAGGAGATGCAACGCAAGAACGGACAGCCTAACATGGTTCCCCCCGGAACTCCTCGTCCCCCAATGCAGGCACAAGGCTTAGATTCATTGGAATCTAACGTGGGTGAGGAGTATGCACATGGTGGAATCATTGGTGATGTGGCCCACTTTGACAAAGGTGGTAAAACTTCTCAAGCTGGTGATTTACTTAGAGCTATAGCTGAGAGTATTGGTGGTGGTATAGAAAAAACTGCGCAATACGGAAAAATTAAATCTGAGCGAGAAGAAGCCATTCCCGGGTTCTTTGAGGCGCTAACTCCTCAAGAAAGAGATGATCGCCTCAAAAAAGCTGCTTTGCTTTCTACCCAATTAGGTCAAGTTGCCGAGGGCGGTGAGCCTAAAACTCCTTACCCTCAAGGTGGTAAACCTATTCCCGGAAATTGGGATAGACCCACAGGTGCGGATGATACTGCTCGTGAAGTGGGTATGATGCTTCGCCAAACACCCGACGCACTTAAGGCGGAAGCCCAAGCACCAGCAGTAGCACCAACAAAAAAAGTTAATCCTAATGCTCAAGCTGCTCAAACACAGACTCGTGTAAACGTACCACAAGCTCCCGGGATTGCTGCCGCTCTTCCTCCTGAGCAAAGTGCTGCCTATAAAAAACTTACTGAGATGATGAACCAAGACCCTGAAGTCAAAGCTCAGGCGTTGCGTGATCGTTACATGAAAGAAGTTGGCTCACGCGACCTGTCTATTTACGACAGGACAGCCGCAGAACTTGAAGCACGTAAGCAAAAGCTTAATGCTCCTAAAGCAGGCTATGACGCAATGATGGAGTATTTGGAACAGGTTGCCCTAGGTGGTGGTCGCACATCCGCTGAATCAGGATCTATTGGTGCTTCCCGTCAAAGAGCATTACAAAAGTCTAGGCTTTCAGAACAAGACCTTTTAATGGACAAAATTCTTGATTTAGGCGCTAAGAAGTCTGAAGCTCAGTATGCCGAGAAAAAAGGCATGTTTGACATGACTTCTAAAGAGCGTGACGAGATCTTTAAAAAGGCATTTGATGCTGCCAAGTCTGTTAATTCATCTGATGATGAGGCTAAGAGGATTGCCGCACAAGCTGTGGAAAATGAAAAGAACCGCTTGAATCAAATTCGTGTTGCTCAGATTGGTGCTCAGGATCGTGATAACTTGATGAGCCGTGCTAAAGCTTTGATGGCGGCTGACCCAACTAAGAAGATGACTCTTGAGCAGGCTATGCAAAAAGCCGCAGAAATTGGTGCTGCGGGACAGATGGACTCTGCGGATGCACGTAGACTTGCTACATTTAGTGCAAAAGAAGAAAAAATTAACAGCCGACCAGAATTTATTCCTATGTTGCTTGATAAGAAAAACGACCCCAAATTTGCAGCGGCTCGTGAGAAATATGCGGCTGAAATTAGACAAGCAAGGCTTGATTCTGGATTGCCTGCCGCTGGTATAAATGCGTTACCATCTGCTGGTGGCCCGACATCTTCCAACGTTCGTAGTCAGGCTGATGCAATCATTGCCGGAGGTCGTTAATGGCTACAGCCGATCAGTATGCGGCTTGGATAGTACAAAACCAAGCTAAACGGGGCACACCCGACTTTGATACCGTAGCTAAAGCTTACGAGCAAGCTAAATTAGAGGATACAAAACCCGCCCCATCGGCTGGCTTCTCCCTTAAAGATCTAGCTCTGTCTTTTGGTCAGGGTGTAGGTGGTGGTACGCAAGCCATTACTGATATAGCTGGTGCGGGTAACGTTGTCTCTAAAGGCTTAACAGGTCTTCAAGAAGCCGCTGGTGAAGCTATGTCTCCTGAGCGTCAGGCTGAGATCCGTCGCCGTCAAGAGATTAAGAAGAAGGCTGAAGGCAATACATGGGAAGAAGTTAAAGCTACCCTTGGTGGCCTTGCTGAAGCGCCATTGCAATCCGTTGCACAAGGTCTTGGCTCAATGGTTCCAATGATTGCTGGAACTGCGCTAATGCCTGCCGCAGCAATCCCTGCCGCTGCCGCTAGATTAACTGCGTTGGGTGTATCTGCTGGCACTGCCGCCAAAGTTGCCTCTACCCTCCCCGCATCCACTATCGGTGCAATGATGGGTGTTGGTGGTCAAAAGGGTCAAGACTACGAGACTGTCAAGCGTGAGTTGCTTGAGAGAAAGATCCCTGAAGAAGAAGCAAAACGCCTAGCGCAGAAGGCCGCAGAGTATTCCTTAGAGAACGCACCCCGTCAACTGGCAGGCGGTGCGGCTGGCTTCCTTGAGGGCGCACTGGGTGCTGAAGCACTCATTGGTCGTGCAGGCAAAAAACTTCCCGAAGTTAAAGGCCCATCACAAAAACTGCCTGAGCCAACAGTTGCACAAGCTATTGGTAAAAGTACAGTGGGCGAAGCCATACCCGAAGGCATCCAATCTGCGGTTAGTACCATTGGCACAAACCAAGCCCTTAATCAAGCTGGCATTCCTACAGACCTAACTCAAGGCGTATTAGCCAATGCATTAAATGATGCGTTGATTGGCGGTGTAATTGGCGCTGGGGCATCTCCTCTTAAGTTAAAAGAGATGCGTCAGCAGTATGTGCAGGACGAGTTCAAAGGTCAGCAGGAATACCAAAAGCAACAACAGGAAGAGATTGCAGCCAACCAAAAGAAGATTAAAGACGAACTGAGCCTGACCCAGAACCCACTGGGCATGTTGACTGTTGACGATCTTGGCGCGGATTTATTTAAAACTGTTCAGCAACACCGTGCTGATACAGGTAAGCCAGCACTCACTTCTTTTAGTTTAGATGATGTTGTTGATGCATTACCGGGCACAGACAAAGCAGCCGACGCAGCAAGTTTAAACGCAATAATCGCAGCAAAGACCGGCTACACCAATGAGGTTTACACGCCTGCGCAGGTCATTGAAGCTGCTCAAGCCAAAAACGTTGAAACAGGTACGCAGGGCTTTGAAGATTTTCTTTCTAGGACAACTGGTCTCAGTGATCCTGCTCAGATGTCTCAGCCACAACTCCATGCGGCTGTCACTGCGCTTGGAAAGCTGCCCGGGTTTACATCAACACAGTCGCTGCCTGAAGGTTTAAACGCTACAAACTACACGCCGGAGCAGTTTACAAAAGCCATTGACAGTTTAAACACTCAAATGGACGTGCTGGGTAAAGATGAGCTAACGTTTAAAGAAACAACTAATGCAATAGAAACAGCAACGGGACTCAAGGGTTCTGCTGTAAATGCTTTGGTTAACGATGCCGTTCGCAGTGGCGATGTTGTTGCTGACAACAAGAAAGTTAGTGTTCCCTCACGTACTACACCTACTGGATACGGCATTTCTGAAGAAATTGGTGCTGAACAAGAGCAAGCTACTTCCTATGAAGTTAGGCGTGGCGATGAGATTCTGGACGAGCATAAAACCAAAGAATCTGCTGACCAGCAGGTTGAAGGTTTAAACAAGCTGACCGCAGAAGAGATTAAGAACATTGATGAATCCCTTAAGACGGAAGAAGCCAAGATAAGTAAGGCTGAGAAGGAAGTTCAGAGACTTATCCTTGCAGGCAACCGCAGTACTCCAGAATTTAAAGCGGCACAGGATGCTTACGAAAAGACAACTGATGAAGCATTCCCCCGTATTGCTGAGTTAAAGGCTAGGAAGGAGTCTTACCAGACTCCCTTGTCCGTTGCTCCTGTCGGGGTTAAGAAGGTCAAACCTAAGTCCTACGTAGTACGTAAAGGCGAAGGCATCCAGACCGTCAAACAGACCCGTGAAGAAGCTGAACAGGCTATTTTTGAGGATCTATCTGACGCAGACCTTCAGGAGTTGTCCAAGAAGCGTTCGCCCGCGTTGCAGAAGCGTGTAAACGCAGAGATCCAACGTCGTGCTGCTGCGCCTGCAAAATCAACTCCTGCGACGGCGGCAACGCCTGATCAACAAGCTAAGTTAGATCAGCTTAAAAAAGACCTACCAGCCATGCTGGAGCGGTTTGGCCTGAAGGATGTTGGCCTCAAGATTGTTAATGCCATTGAGGGTGGTGCTGAAGGTTCTTATGCCGCCAAGGTAATTGAGATTGCTCTGGACGCAGTTAATCCTGTGCAGACTTTGCGCCATGAAGCTATCCATGCCTTGAAAGAACTGGGTTTCTTTACCCCCCAACAATGGGCGGCATTAGAGCGTCAGGCTAAGAATGAATGGGTACAGAAGTATCTTAAGGATAAGACTTACCGTTCAGAAGACGGTAAAACTATGAGCCGTTACGAGGCTTATAAGACTCCCGGAATTGCCAGTAAAGATGGCTTGACCGAAGAAGACATTATTGAAGAAGCCATTGCTGATGCGTTTGGTGACTTTGATGCAACCAAAGCACCTCCCGGAATGCTGACTGCGTTGTTGAATAAGTTGCGTAACTTCTTCTCTGCGTTGCGTAGTTATTTAAACGGTGAAGGCTTTCAGACTTACAAGGATGTCTTTGGCAAGATTGAGAAAGGTGAGCTTAAAGCTACCGTTCCGACTGTCGGTGATGAGTCTAAGAAAGCTCTTAGAACTGTTCAAGACGTTATTGATGATGGCGTTGAAAAATTGGTTGCTTCGGCTCAGAAAAGCCGTGTTAGAGACTTCCAAGACCGCTATCAAGTTGGGTTTGCTCGTGCAGATTCCGCTTTAACCAAAATTCAAGATGGCATTGAGAACCGCCTTAAGGCTATGGGCGTATCTACCGAACGTCGTTCTGACGGATCTACAGAGCTTAATGACATTATTTACAACAAGGTTCTTCCTAAAGCTAGAGCAAAACTAAGATCTTCCGAAGAAGTTAGAACTGGTGAATCTAAAAAAGCTCTGCCTGAAGCTGTCAGTCCTTTGGAGTCATACATCAGTCCAACAGATGCTGCTAGTAGAGTTCAAAGACGTTTAAACAGAAAACCCGGTGTTGGTGCGCCAGTTAATGATCGTATAGTTTTTAAAGCAGAGGGCAAAAAAGATTTCCCTGTTGGCAGAATTACCATTGACGATTGGATAGCTCGTGTAAAAAACTTGATGTCCAAAGAGGAAATCAAAGAATCTCGCAATTGGTATCAACAACTCCATGATGAGTTTGACCCGTTGTTTGGTGCAGATGCATCTGAGTACGCTTTGGCTTGGTTGTTATCTCAACAACGTGCAAGTCCTACCAAAGGTTTTTCTGATGTTCTTCGTGCTGCCGACATTGTTGCAGGTAAGAAAAAAGTTGCTATTGCCGGTTTAAACGAGAAAAATCTAATCCTTGCGCTGCAAAAGAAAACTCCTACTACTGGGGTGGGCGCAAAGCTTTTGGATTTTATTGACAGCGAACTGGGCAAGAATACACGTACCGTTGCCCGTGGCGATAAACGTGCCCGTCAGCCTGCGGCTATTGATGTATGGGCAGAACGAGACATTGGTTTTGTTGACCCAACCGTTATGGAGTACATCCGTAAAACTTATGGAGAAGACGCAGTAAATCAAATTAAACTTGATAAAACAACAAGCGCAGAAACTCAATACGAATACGGAATTGATTTCTACAACGACGTAGCAGAACGTTTAAACGCAGATAACTTTATGGGCGGCAAATGGGCTGCGCGTGAGATTCAAGCTGTTGGTTGGGTAACCATGCAACGTGCTATGGGAGTGCAAGCAGAGTTTGTTAAAGACATTATTGGTGGTAATACACGTCGTGTTTCAATAGGTCTGGCTCCGGGAGAAGGCTCAAGCATGAGCGAGATCCTTTTAAACGGTAAAGAGATACCTACAGCGTCTGCACTTAAGGTAATTGATGAGTTTGCCAAAGTTACAGGCGTAAAGATTAAGCAAAACATTACTGGAGTTGGCGCTTATCTTACTTATGTAGAAGGAGCAATGCAGATTGACACTATTGGATCTCCTGAAGCTGTACAAGACTTCATGGACATGGTGGGTTTTGCATTTCAACAAACTGAAATTATTAATACACGACCCCTGCGTTCTGGCAAAAACATGGCGATTGATGTCATGTCTGCTGGTTTAAAAGAAGACGCAGATCAAGTTAAATTCTTTATGGAGTTTTTAAATAACTCTCCAAAAGATAAAGACGGAAACATAATGACTCCCGGCTTTCAGCCCATTGTTATTGATGGCGTACCCGGCATTCGTTTGTTAAACTTTGATGGTAATTGGAGACAGAGCAACGTAGAAAAAATAGTTTCTGCATTGAATGTTACCGCAACTTCGCTTAACATTAAGCTTGAAGAAGCGGTTGCAAAACAAGTTGTGTTAACCAAAACAGGCAATGATTGGACTAAGGAACATAATGGAAAACAATATCTCGATTCGTTACGCGACAGAGGAAGACTACAAGAAGTCCAACTTCTACAACGTGAGTTCTCTCCGACGCGCATCGACCTCGCCGGTGACGGAACAATTGGATGGGGAGGAAAGCGATACAGCCTCCCCACAAAAGGAACAGCCGGAAGACCAGAGCTAATTACTGAAGCCGCAAAGAAGTCAGAGAATCTGCGCGGAATCATTAGTGATGAGACCCTTGACAAAGTTCAAGAGGTTCTCAATACCTACACTGAAAAACCAAAAGTAAATCTTAGTGATGAAAAAATTGCTAAGGGTGAACAATTACTTTCTTCTTACATGCGTAAGGCAGAAAGAATCAAACCTAAGTTTGAAGTAGATGTTAAAGCAATAGCTGATGCTATTGGCGGCACAGTTAGAGGAACCAGTCTTAAAAGTATGGGTCGTTCCATAGATAAACTATGGACTGATACGCCAAATGGTATGGCTGGCAATCCTAACGGCGCAGATATATTGGATTTATTAAGAACAACTATTGTTGTTGACAGTGAAAGCCAAATCAAACCTACACTTGAACTACTTACAAAAAAATTTGGTAGAGTAAATGATGAAGGTGTAAAAGAACTGTTCCGCATTAAAGATCGTTTTACTACACCTTTAAATGGTTACAGAGATATTTTAACCAACGTGCAGTTGCCTAATGGCACAGTTGCTGAAATTCAAGTCAATGTTCCGACAATGATTACAGCCAAATCGTCTGGTCATGCAATTTTTGCAATGAGCCGTGTATTGCCAAAAGGCAATCCAGAACGAATTCGTCTTGAAGAACTGAGCAAAAATCTTTATGAAGAGGCGTATCTCTTTTCCCAAAAATCAAAGTCGCCTTTAATTGCTGGGTCTGCACGAACAAACGTTTCTAATGGAACTCGTAAATTAGGTTTTGTTGCCCAAACGGTTGAGCCATCTTTAAGCTCTAATATTGGTTCTGCATCTAAGGCCCAAACCTTAGCGCCTTCAGGAACATTAAACATACCGGACTCCTCTAAAGATACAAGTATAAAAGAAAGCAAGAAGAGTCTCAAGACTAATTTTGAAACTGCTGAAGAGGCAGAGAATGCTGCGTATCGCAAAGCTCCGCCTACAACGCCAGAGTTTAAACGCTTCTTTGGCAGCAGTGTTGTAAAGGAAGAAGGTCGTCCACAGGTGATGTATCACGGTTCTCGTGTTGGCTTTAATGCTTTCCGTGAAAACAAATCTATTTTTATTAGCAAATATCCTGACGAAGCAGAGTTTTTTGCAAGGGGCTACCCCGACGAATCTGCGGATGGTAGTGATAAGGTAAAAATTTATCCGCTTTGGGTACGTGCTGAGACTCCGTTTGATTATGAGAACTCTGGACATATTCAGCAAGTCATGGACAAAATGGCTCAAGATAAAACGCTAGGGGGCATACAAGCCGCATTTTTTACTAGCGGCAACTGGGAAAGGATTGAAGACAGGGATGTTCAAGCCGCCATCAAAGCGCTTGGCTTTGATTCTTTCTATGTAAAAGAAAACGGCAGAAAAAACCTTGCGGTTTACAGTGCTAATCAAGTTAAGTCAGTTACAGGCAACTCAGGTGAGTTTGGCGAGACTAAAGACATGCGCTTTAGTTTAAACAAAGTAAAAGACGAAGTAGACACACTGCCTAACGGTGCGGCTATCAACGCTAGTATCAACCGCCTTGCTCCGGGCCGTGAGCAAAAAGGATACATTGAGCGTATTCTGGAATTGTTTAAACCACAAAGCGTCGATGCGCTGCGCCAACAGTTCTTAAATCGTTACAACCAACTTGGTGTGTATGACAAAGAAGTTGCCGAACAGATGGGTGGAGCCGCCCTGCTTGCTGATTCAAGCGCAGAGTCTGCCGCTCTGATGTCAGACAATGCCGCCGCTATTGCGACTATGGCTTGCGGTATTGAAGGTAAGGGTGGCATCCCTGTCTTTGACAAAGGCTACACAACAATCAGTAATGCCAATGGTGAGAAGGGTGTCCTAGAGATCCTCATGCCTTTGGCTAAGAGGGGTGACCCACGTATCTATCAAACCTATCAATTCTGGGCAGGTTCTTTACGGGGTTCCCGTCTGTTAGCTAATGGCACAGACCACACCTACACACAGGCTGAGATAGATTACGCCAAAGAACTTTTGGTTAAATATCCTGAGTTTGAACAGGTGCAGGAAGATTGGATTAAGTACAACAATGGCCTGATGAACTACGCAGTGAAAACTGGGGTTCTGTCGCCTGAGAAAGCCGCAGAGTTTATGAAGTACTCTGACTACATTCCTTTCTATCGTCAAATAGATGGAGAGAAGACTGTCGGGCCTAGATTGTTCCAGAACATCTCAGGAGTTACACCTCCTAAGAAACTTAAGGGTCTCAAGGAAGAGCAAGACGTTCCTTTTGCTGACTTCCTAGAAACCATTGTCCGTAACACGCAGTCCATCATCCAATCCGGAATGAAGAACACTGCGGCTCAACGTGCTATCGGTCAGGCTGTGTTCTTAAAGACTGCCGAAAGACGACAAGATGTGTCTTACGCTCCCGGCGTTGTGACTGTCTTGGAGAACGGTAAACCTGTTTCCTACGACGTAGCCGATCAGTTGTTCATCGATGCCGTTAAGAGTTTAAACATGCCGGAACTGCCATTCCTAAGTTTCTTTGCTGCGCCAGCAAATTTGCTCCGCAACTTGGTGACCAAAGATCCCGGCTTTATGATGGCTAACTTGATGCGTGACTCACTGTCTGCGTGGGTTACCAGCGGTGCAAAGATGACACCTATCGCCGCTACCATTGCTAACTTTGGCAGGGCTATCGGTGGCAATGACCCCGTCTATATTGCCCTGCGTAATGCAGGTGTGATTGGTGGTTATGAGTTTGCCGCTGGCGTTGAAAACAGCGGTGTTATTTTGGGTAAAAGCCTGCGCAGAGCCACAGGAACTCAGACAGGTACAGAGAAGGCTCTCAAACCATTTACAAGCCTCTGGCGCGGTCTGGAAAAAGGTACAGAGGCATCTGATGCCGCTACCCGCATGGCAGTCTATAAGGCCACGTTAGAGAAGACGGGCAACGAGGCAGAAGCCATCTATCGTGCAATGGAAGTAATGAACTTTAACCGTAAGGGTAACCTTGCCATTGTTCGCATTCTGACTGCGGCTGTGCCATTCCTTAACGCACGTATGCAGGGCTTGGATGTGTTTTACCGTGCCGCCTTTGGAAAGATGGCTACAGAAGATGCCGCCGCTATTCAGAAGTCGTTCTTCATCCGTGGTGCAACCCTCATGGCTCTCACATCCATGTATTGGTTCCTGACGCATGACGATGAGGAATATTTAAACCAAGAGCAAGAAACAAGGGATAACAATTGGTTGTTCCCGTCAGCAGGCATCCGTATTCCAATTCCTTTTGAGGTGGGTGTTTTGTTTAAGGTCGTTCCTGAACGTATCCTTGAATATTCATTTGGCAGCGACACCGGCAAGGACATGGCTGACTCGTTTAAACGTAACTTAATTAATACATTTGCGTTTAACCCAATTCCTCAGACTGTTCTGCCATTCGTTGAGGCTCGTACAAACTACTCATTCTTCACAATGCGTCCCATTGTGGGACAGGGCATGGAGAACGTAGCTAAAGAGTATCAAGTAGCTCCTAATACGTCAGAGGCCGCTAAGAAGCTTGGCAAGGTTTTAGGTGAGTCCCCAATCATTGTGGATCACATTATGAAGGGCTACACAGGATCTCTTGGCATGTATGCGATTGACTTGATTGATGCAGTCCTGTTCAGTAATGGCGACTCACCCAAACCTGCAAAACGCTTTGAGCAGATGCCCGTGATCAAGAGATTTGCTTTGGATAAAGAAGCCAAGGGCACTGTGACCGCCTACTACGACTTAAAGAACTCCGTAGATGAAGTTGTGCGAACAGTCAACCTCATGGAGCGTACAAGCAATGTAGCAGACATGGGTGATTACATTGAGAAGAATGCTTATCTGTTGGGCATGAAAGGCTACATCAGTAGCGTAGAGAAACAGATGAAAGTGTTGCGTGAAGCGGCTATACAAATCCGTTCCTCTGATATGTCCCCCGAAGAAAAGAGGGAGTCATTGTCATCCATCACACAGGCGCAGATTGCAATGACAGCTAACATCAGAGAGATTAAGAAATCTATTGAACAGTAAGATGACCCCCCTCAAAGAGCCATCCAATGGTTCTGCGATGGGCTTCATCCCAGATTTCTTTCCGGGCTTCCTTGTTTAAACTCTTGCCTTGATCAATATTTGCGTGGCAGCTAAAACATAATGCCGCGATTCTGTAGTCGTGGGCTTTGAGTCCCATGCCCTTTCCATCCTTCTGTTGATTGGAATGGGAGGCGACCACCGTGCCATCCTGCGCCCCGCAGATCTGACATGGTGATTCCCTAACTAGGTCAAGCAGTTGTCTATTACGGTACATCTTGACTCGTCAGGTTTGATCTTTCCAAGAAGTCAACGTAGTTAGCAATCTCTTTGCCTGTGTAATCAATGTCTCCGTAGCTGCGGAATCTTGCTGCTAGTCGTTTAAACGCAGCATGCTGGGCTGCCTGCCAAACTTCGTAGCTCCAACCTCCGTCATCTTCAAAGGCTTTACTGCCAATAAACTCACAGTACTCTTTTTTGCATTCGTTCATCTTCAACCTGTTTCTCGTAATGGTTAATTGGTAGCTTGGCTTTCTTCCTGACAAACTGACGGAGCCAGTCAGCCCCGCCCAGTTCTTTAAACATTAGCCACTCCACATCAGACATACGCATGTTCCGACCTTTAAGTGGTGATGCTGGTTTTGGTCTAGGCATTCTTTTCCTTAAAAATAAAGTGGGGGGTTAGTAGATTCCTCTATGCCCCCCGTCATAGTTTTATTTTGGAAGCAAGAAGGTCAAATCACCGCATAGCCAAGTCCTTCTAGCTCCGTTGCTCTACAGTCACATCTACAAGGCTAGTACAAGCAACAAAGAAAATACACTTGGCTAGGAATTCTTTGGCCTTCTTGAGGCTTTTAATGCCCAACAAGGGGCACAGTACCACTTGTTTAAATTCATTTGAATACCTCCTTCTGGTGGTTTGCTGGCTGCGCATTTATTGCAGTGTTTAAACTGATGCGTCGGTTGCTTGCTACCGATTTCAAGTTGCTGTTGTGCAAACCCATTCATTTCTTCATGCTCCTTACGTAAGCGGCAAAGCTTGCCGTGGTGTTGCCACCGTTTTTCATTGCATCAAACTCCTTAGCCACCTCTTCTAAGGTATTGTTCCTGATCTGATTGGTTACGGGATCAAGTTGTTTGATGATCATCTGCCTCTTGCGCCACCCCAGCGCCCGCTCCCAAACGTTTAAACTATATTTAGATTCAATAGTTTTTATATCTTCGGGTGTATGAGTTCTCATTTATTCTCCTTGAGCACAAGTTCTAACGCATCAAGAGCTTTGTCCCACGTATGGTAGTCAATGCTATTGCTAAATGATTTGACAACGGCCTGTGCCGCCTGTTCAATCTTCTTCAACCTACGGTTCTCTGACTCTAGGTCTGCAATGTTTAAATCCATTTCCCTCTCCTCGTTTGTCATACTCGCGCCTCCTCAACAGCTTGAGTACGTTGCTTTAAACCTTCATCCAACTGAATAATTAGGTCTGCAAGATCGGAATCAATTAAATGCAACTTCTTAGTCCATCGAGAAATTGTTAGTTGCAAGTCATATATAAACTCCTCCTTCATAGAAGTGCTAGTCATTACATCTGCAACCAAGCGATAGCCGCCACCCGTTTCTCGGTCTGACGGCAAACTTACAAACGCACGAATATGCGTTGGTTCATCCGCTAGGATAGTGATCCGACATCTTTGTATCAGGCTTCTAGCCTGTTCTCTGCGGTATTGAATAGCCGCCTCTGAGTCATCCCACTCAAAGTGACCGTGCAGAATACTGCCTTCGTCCTGAGCCTCCTTGATAACGTCATCAATCATCAGCACACCGCCATTGCGACGTGCCATCTTTTCTAACAGTTTTCTTTCTTCGTTCATAGTTTCTCCTTTGTGTTTAAACATAAATGCCTGCCTTGCCCCGCGCTACCGCACTGCGCCGTGCCTTTCCATGCCTGCCTCACCGTGCTTCGCCCAGCCTAGCCTCTCCAAGCCTGCCGCACCCCGCCATACTCAGCCACGCCTCTCCTCACCAC
>Ga0209296_1001426_pt1 | contig 18373 bp, 16 predicted proteins | sample S_130206_EF_Meta_FD_187319 | JGI IMG/M metagenome (GOLD analysis project Ga0209296, IMG submission 187319) | Freshwater microbial communities from Lake Simoncouche, Canada to study carbon cycling - S_130206_EF_MetaG (SPAdes) (version 2) | ecosystem: Environmental > Aquatic > Freshwater > Lake ...
TGATTTTTGGAACCTTGGCCATTACAGGGCCACTTGGAATTCCGTCAAGCAACTGATCGACAATTTTTGTTGCTTCACGAGTTTCTTGCAAGCGAATCCAGCAACGAGCGAAGCTATCGCCATCTGGATGTGTCCAAACTTTGAAATCAATTTTGTCGTATGCGAGAGGAATTGCTTGGTCGCGACGCAAGTCCCAATCAACACCGCTTGCACGCAAGTTTGCGCCAGATAATCCGTACTGCAATGCAACATCGCGAGGGATCACACCGATGCCGCGTGTGCGCGACTGGAAGATCTCGTTACCAAACAACAAAGTTTCGATCTCGTCGCAGAAATTGCGCAACTTCTTCATCACTACTTTTGTTTCGTCAATCCAACCGGCAGGTAGATCATCCTTTAAGCCACCAATGCGGTCGAAGTTTGGATGGAAGCGACCACCAGTTGCGGACTCGATGAGGTTGAGAACATATTCACGATCGCGGAAAGCTAAAAACACAGGTGTGATTGCACCCATTTGCACACCCAAGTCACCGAGGAACAATGAGACGTTGGCGATGCGCGAAAGCTCAAACAAAATCGTTCGAATCCACTGAGCACGAGGTGGTGCTTCGACATTCATCAGTTTTTCTGCAGCCAAGATGAATGGAACTTCGTTGGCGAAACTGCCAAGCCAATCGATGCGGTTAATCAGCGAAGTGACTTGAGGAAACGTGCGCACCTCGGTGAGCTTTTCGTATCCACGGTGCATGTAACCACATGATGGTTCGGCCCACACCACTTGTTCGCCGTCAAGACGAGCAATAATGCGCAATGTGCCGTGAGTTGCAGGGTGTTGTGGCCCGATGTTGAGGGTCATGCCCTCTGTTTCGAGCTCAACATTAAGTCGTGCATCTGCCGCTTGCGAAGCGATGTAACTCAACTGTTGGCGGTTGCCAAGTTTTGCTGAAACAGGATCATTAAGAATGGTCATTATGCGCCTTCTACTTTTACGTCATCTTCATTTGAGCCATCTTTTGCGTCATCATCGGCGCCTGGCAGCGGCTCGACATCAACAATGCCTGGCCATGGTTTGACCATGCGTGCAAGCAATGGGAAATCTTTGCGCATTGGGTAGCCCTCAAAATCACTTGGCAAATACATGTTCCGCAAGTCTGGGTGTCCAGTAAAACCAATACCGAACATTTCGTGAGCTTCACGCTCGTGCCAGTTTGCACCTGCAAAAACTGTGCAAATTGAATCGATAGTGAACGAGTTGTTTGGAACATCGGCTTTGATGTTGATGCCCAAATGTGTCACCGAGTTGACGAGGCGCACAAGCATTTGCATTCGTGTGTCGCCACCGGTGTAGCCGGGACGAATCACAGTGTCACGCACGGGTGCTGGCTCTGATGGATCATCTTCGCCGCGACCGTATGGCGATGGCATCCAGTCGATGGCCGAAAGGAAACAGAAATAATCAAACGCGTGTGTATCTTTCAGCGCCTGAATGCTTGCGCACCACGACTCGGTGGTGACACGCACCCAAATGTCGTCGCCTGGTTTGACAAGTGTGTCGACAACAGCAGCGCCAAGTGTCGTACGAATTGCTGCAACCATCGCGTCCCGCGTGGCATCGACGATTGGGGCAGCAGTTTCAGCGGGTGACGACAACTGGCTCACCTCGCCTTTCGGCTTCTGCGGATGCATTCACTGAAGAATTTGCTGCATCGATCGACACAGTTCCTTCACCGCGCCAACGTGCGCCCATGTCTTCATTTTTGATGCGCTGTTGCAACAACACGATGCCTTCAAGCAATGCTTCTGGTCGAGGTGGGCAACCTGGCACATAGACGTCGACCGGAATTATTTGATCAATACCTTTAGTCACCGAGTAGCTGTCCCAATATGGGCCACCACAGTTTGCACAACTGCCCATCGAGATCACATATTTTGGTTCTGGCATCTGCTCATACAAGCGCTTGATGGATGGCGCCATCTTGTCGGTGACAGTTCCTGAAATCACTACAAGGTCTGCTTGACGTGGGCTTGCAGGCAACGGAATCACGCCGAGGCGCATCACGTCGTAACGCGGTGAGCCAAATGCTGCGCCCATTTCAATTGCGCAACATGCGAGACCCCACTGGTACACCCACAATGAATACGAGCGACCCATGTTGAACAACGAGTTGAGTGGCTTGGGCAAACGCCCGCGATCTACAAGACCCATGTTGTTACACCCACCGCAATACACCCTTGCGCCATGCATACACCAGGCCAAGGAGCAAGATAAATACGAAAATACCCATTTCAACAAGACCGAACGTGCCATAGCGCTCGAGTTGTGTGGCCCACGGAAAAATGAAAACTGCTTCCACGTCGAAGATCACGAAAAGCAGCGCAAAAATGTAATAACGAACTTGGCTCTGCGACCAACCTTCACCGATTGGATCAACACCGCTTTCATACGACAACAACTTCTCGCGGTTTGGTTTTGAGGGCCTCACTAGTGAAGACACCCAGAGCAATAGTCCGGCGATGAGAACGGCGGCTAAACCGAACCAAACAATGGTGAGAAATGACCTGAGGAAGGTAGACATCAACCTAAAAAACTACTACCTGAGCGCAGTTTCAGGAGAAACCTCCTGCACTTTTTACCTTGTGAACAAGTGCCCGCGCGCCTTCGGTTTGGGGATCGGGGTGGTCGCGACGTTGTGCAAAAACCAGTCGACAATCAGCCCAGCGGCAGGGCCAGACCTTTCGACCTCGGCTCGTGTTCGCTCGATCAGAGCGTTCGGAGTCATATCTAATGCGGCTAACTCGGCTGCACCCTCTCCACTCATCCAGTGCGAAATGATGGCCTCATTGGCTTCTGGGTGAAATTGGGTGGCAAACGTGCGCCCCATCTGCATGGCCTGTGGGCCTGCATCGCTCAGAGCCAAAACCTGGGCGCCCGGTGGCGCTGAAAACGTGTCGTAATGCCACTGCATCCACGACCCCGCCAAGACACCGTAAGTAGGTGTGGCAATTACTTCGTGCCAACCGACCTCGGCTTTTTTGGCTCGCTCGGCACTGCCGCCAAGTGCATGTGACATTATTTGCGCGCCGAAGCAGATGCCAAACTGCGGTATCCCGCGGCGATGACCTTCGCGGATGACCTCGGACTCTGCTGCAACATTCTTGGCAACTTTGTCCCAATAGACCGACCAGTTCGAACCGAGATAGAGAACGAGGTCAATGCCGTCGAGTGATGGCCATTCGTGCGGGTATTCGCGGTGAACTGTCGTGAACGAGAAGTCGTAGTCCTCAAATCGTTGGCCGACAAAGCCCGCATCGGCATCACTCGAATTTGCCAAGAGTAAAGCGCGCATCAGAGGTACGGTAGTCGGTGCATGGCAACAAGCAACTCAACACCAATAGATATTCCAAATGAAGCGTTTGTGGCTGCTCGCGAACGCGGCAAAGACGTGGTGCTCCATACTCCCGTCTTGCCATCTGCATATCTCAGCCAACGCTTTGGTGGCACGATCGTGCTCAAGGCCGAGAACCTGCAGCGCACCGGTTCGTTCAAAATTCGTGGTGGCATGAACAAACTTGCCCAACTGGGCAACGCTAAAGAAACAGGAGTAGTTGCGGGCAGCGCGGGTAACCATGCACAAGGCCTTGCACTTGCAGCAAAACATTTTGGAGCAAAGTGCGACATCTTTGTACCTAAGGGTGCATCGCTTTCAAAGATTGCTGCAACCAAACACCATGGTGCGACCGTTCTTGACGGTGGCGAAAGTGTTGACACAGCAGTTGCTGCAGCACTTTCCCGCGCACAAGAAACGGGCATGGCATTTTGCCACCCATACGATGACCCAGATGTAATTGCAGGTCAGGGCACGCTCGGTCTCGAACTACTGGAAGACATCGACGACCTCGAATTGCTCATCGTGCCTCTCGGCGGTGGCGGATTGCTCAGCGGAACAGCACTGGCAATTAAGCAACACCGCCCCAACGTACGAATCATCGGCGTGCAGGCATCAGTTTGTGCACCATTCATCCACGGCACATCCCCCGACGGCAAAGTGCTGACGCTCGCCGACGGCATTGCCGTAAAACAACCCGGTAACTTCACTAAACCAATTATTGATGAATGGGTTGACCAGATTATTGAAGTGGACGAAGATTCGATTGCTGATGCAGTGGTCATCTTGATGGAACACACCAAAATGCTTGTTGAAGGTGGCGGAGCAGTTGGTCTTTCCGCGCTTCTCACCAATCAGATCACACCTGCACAGAATGGCACCACATGCATTGTGCTATCGGGCGGCAACATTGACATCGGTCTCATTCCAAACCTTGTTCGCCGAAACGAAACCAACGAAGGTCGTCGTCTCACGATCTTCGTGCGTCTACCCGACCGCCCAGGTTCACTAGCCGGACTCGTTGATGTTTGCGCTGCACAGGATGCAAACGTGATTGAGGTACAGCACATACGTGAAGGCGTAAAACTCCACCCCCGTGAAACCGGGATTCAAATTGTGCTTGAAGTGAAAAGTCAGTCACACTCCGACGACGTGATATCCGCCATCAAGTCAAGTGCATTTGAAATCAGTATCCATGAATAACCAAATCGTGATTGCGATACCTACGTATAACGAAATTGACAATATTCATCTCATCTGCTCACGGGTATTTGCCGCAATACCAGAGGCAACACTTTGGTTTATAGATGACAATTCCCCTGATGGGACTGGGCGACACCTAGATGTTCTCGCCGATAACGACCATCGCATACAAGTTTTCCACCGAGCCGGAAAACTAGGAGTTGGATCCGCTCATATTCATGCAATTCTTAACGCGTATGAGCAGCAGATCGAAACTCTTGTCACGATGGATGCAGATCTCACCCATTCACCTGAACGCATCAACGAAATGATGCACCTCTTGCGAGAATCAAATGCAGCAGTCGTGCTGACTTCACGATTTATGGCTCAAGGTGGGCTAGCGGGATGGACCATAACAAGAAGAACAATGACCCACCTTGGTCACCTACTTACCAGAACCCTGCTCCTATTGCCTTATGACGCATCGGGTGCTTTTCGCGCGTACAACCTCAGCAAAATACCTAGAGAGTGCTTCACCATCACTAAGTCAACTGGCTATTCATTCTTCTATGAAAGTCTCAAAATTTTTGTTTTTAATAACCTCAAAATTGCGGAAATGTCAATCACCCTGCCCGCCAGAACCCAGGGCCACTCCAAAATGAAGATGTCTGATATTTTTCACAGCCTCACATATATGGTCAAACTTGCTTGGTCTTCTCTCACCAATAAGAAAAGGTTTATTGTTTCTACATCTGAATAAAACACATAAGCAATAACGAATTAATAGGGATGAAATGTTGTTTAGACAACTAAAAACTAAATCATTAAACCTCAAATTAGCCTTCGTGTTTTATGCATGCATCACTGGAGTTCTAGCAATTCGGCACACAATGTGGCGCGACGAATTGCAGCTTTGGCTGTTAAGTTCGAAAAGCTCAAATATTGGTGACTTACTCAGCAATACTTCACACGAATTACGGCCACTTGGATATTTTTTGTTTTGCTGGGTGATTTCACGCTTTACTGCGAACCCGGAAATACTAAAGGTAACTAATTGGCTTATCTCGATATCACTTGCATACGTGGTTCTATTTCGAATACAGGTAAAGAAATATATAAAAGTACTTTTCCTGTTTGGTTTTATTCCGCTTATCGGCTACTCACATATTGCCGAGGATTACATGCTCAGCACATTGCTATTCATAATACTCATTAAAATGTTTTCTGAAACACGAAATAAGCCAGTGTTCTTTTTGGTGGCTTGTTTACTTGCTAACATCCATATTTTATTCTTGCTTGCGTCTTCTGGATTTATTTTTATCTACTTCTTGGATTCCATTACTTTCAAACGAAACTTTCGTGAGTTAATGGTCCAAAACAGGAAACTTATATCCTTGGTGCTCCTGTATGTTGTTTCGCTTTTGCTTGCCGCCTCAAGAATTTCTCAAACCACAGCAGGGTCATACCGACCAAAAACTACCGATATTGCTTACATCGTTAAGAGGTCTTTCACCGTTGTTGCGTCTGCCTGCTTTCCTTTCTATGATTTCCAAACGGGAGGTGGTGGTCATCGCATTGTGTTTGTCTCTCTTATATTTCTCGGAGGATTAATCATCGCGGGACTGTTTTTCCTTGCGCTACTGCAAGACATTCGAATTGCTGCAGCGATTATGATTTCGCACTTTCTACTCATTGCGGGGATGGTATTTGGGTACTCCTCATACTGGTGGCACTTTGGATCGCTCTTCATCTGCATATTTGGGTCACTACTTCTGCTACAGATAAAACAGAATATTCGCCCGACCACACGGCTACCGATGCAACTTGTTACTGCTCTATTGCTCATTTCGCAAGTTATTGCACTATTTATTGGTCCCCGAACCAACTTGTGGGAATATCAACCTTATTCCACGGCTGAAAGTACCGCCGCATACGTGGAATCGATTTGTGATGAATCATGCACAATTATCATGCCCCATGAAACTACCGGGGTCGGTGTTTCCGCATATTTGGGTGGACGCGAGATCTATTACGTAGACAAAGGGCAATTCGGTTCGTTCGCGAAGTGGCGAGCAATAATTGAAGATCCAACATGGATACAGCTGATTGAAGCTGCAAAGAAATTCGATAAATCTATTTTTGTTACTTCGGTACTTACCGACCCACCGCCAGAGATAATCACACTTAAAGCTTTTTCTGGCGCGGTATGGACAGATGAGAATTTTACTATTTCGAAACTTGCCCCATAAACGTTAAGTCAGTAACAGAGGAACCATTATTTTGTAACAAGTTCAATGGTTGGCAATGGATATAGCAGCGCACGACCTTTGAAAATTGAACTCATTGAAAAAAACTCCCTAAAGTGCCAAGGTAATACGAGAAGCACATCTGGTTGTGAATCAAGTACTTCAGCTTCGCTTCGAATTGGTATCCACGACCCAGGAGTGAATGCACCATACTTATCTGGATTCACATCACCAATCATTTCAATATCCTCTGGACCAAACCCGCAGTATTGCAATACAACATTTCCTTTTGTTGATGCACCAATTCCGCAAACTCTCTTACCCTCACTTCTGTAGCCCTTTATCAATGTCTGCAGATCATGCCGATTGGATTCGACTCTCTTTCTAAATGCCTCATACGTTGATAATTCATTGATGGCAGCCAGTGATTCGCTGGCACGTATGCTCTCCAATTGCGCATGATTGACCGGAATTGAGGACGAACTGTGAGTTGCAGTTACAGAAAAACTTCCACCATTGGTGTCATTTAGTTCAACTCCAACTACATGCATTCCGACTTGGTTGAGAATCCACTCAACCTGCGCCATGCCATAATATTCAAGATGTTCATGACATACAGTGTCATAAGCATTAGTTTCGAGCATAAGAGGAAGATAACTTTGTTCAAACACCCAAACTCCGTCAGCGTGCAGCACCTCTTGAATTTGTGAAACAAAATCTAATGGTGTTTCCAAGTCGTAAAACATCGCAAATGATGTAATGACCTTTGCTTTCTTGTTAGGTGCAACTTTATTTACGGCAGCACTTGAAAAAAACTCGGGAACTACTTTGATATGACGTTTGTAGTATTCACGGAATTTGGCTGCAGTCGGATCAACGCCTACAAGCGTCAGGTTATCGGGATAGAACCCGAGCGTTGTTCCATCGTTACTGCCAATATCAACCACTAGATCTTCCGGCTGGAGATCAACCAACTTACTGATTGACTCAACTTTTTTCTTAAGATGTTCAACCATCCTGTAATTCAATCCAGAGCGATACCCATAGTTTGTTCCATACATCTCACTTAGGTCGTAATTATGCGCAAGTTGCAACAGTCCACAAACATTCTGTGTGCCATGACACTTAACCAACCGAAGAGGCCCTTTCGAAATATTGACCCCATCTGTTGAGCGAGGAAAAGTTCCAGTGAGATACTGTTCCCCCAAGTCAAGAACTACCTCGAGATTTGTATTACCGCATGCACGACATTTAGTGATTGCTTGAGCCATGTTTGAATAATAGAGCATTGTTCCCACAAGACTCTTAAACCTATAGCCCCAATTCACTAGAGAGCGTTGTTTTCCACAAGGAAACCAATTTGAGACTTCCTATTCGGTTCATATGCTGCGGATTCCAAAAGGATAATTCTCCATCCAAGACCGATGAACAGGTATTGACAGATGGACAAAGTGCATCGGTCGGATTTACAAAAACTACATTTTGCATAGGCTTTTCATTTGTAATGCGAGCGATTATTTTGGAACGCACCAAGTTGCGTTCCTCGATGTCGTCGATTTGAACCTTCCGTAACACTGAAAAATAGCGAGTCAATACACTCTGAGCAGGATAGAGAACGTTTGGTGTCTCTATTAATATTGCTACTTTGGTACCTAGTTGCTCGACGGCAGAAACACGCTCGGAAACAGACTGAATGATGGAATCAATCTGCTCATCCCTCCCAGAGGGTAATGCCCCGTCTGCAAATGGGACACGGTCTTCACTTCCTTCGACGCCACCAAGAACTACATAATCATCATAACGATTTGCAAACACCACCAAATCAGGCTTCCACTGAGAAACTGCGTTTAAATACATCTCTTGCACTGCCGGACACCACGATGAATATTTCAGAGCAGACCGACTTTGCATAGGACACCCTCCTGCGCCGAACCCCATCACCCGCACACCAAGTTGGCGCCCTGCCTCAAAAAGTCCATCTGCTACAGATTGGGATTGGGAATCACCAACGAGCAGCACCAACGGACCATTGATAACCCCATTGGTGCATTCATTGTCAACACTTAATTGGTCATAAAACTGTTGATAACAGTCTCCCAAAGATCTTAAAAGGAATTTATTTGTCCCAAGTTTTTCATCAGGAACATGGATCCCACTTGTCCAGCCGTCATCGGTTGGAATACCCAGTCCTGTTTTGGCTGCTGAATTAACCAATATCGAAGATCCGAGTACAGCAAACATGCAGAAAGCTAATAATTTAAAAGCAGATGGAGATGCCCTGCGACGTCGAAAACGTTGTTCAACTACACCGTAAGTAAATGCGCTTATGAGCAATGCGATCAGAGCAGCAAGGAATTTTGCCCGAACTGTTGTTGAGAAAATCGACGTGGCAAACACGATCAGTGGCCAGTGCCATAAGTACCAACCGTAGGACCGATCACCTAGCCAGACAAGTGGCGGAAACGACAATATATGGTGTGTAACTTTGGACCGAACTCCCAAGAGCAACAAACAAGATGTACATGCAATCGGGAGAATGGTCCACGCATTTGGGAAATGATAAGTCAGGGTTGTGTTCAAAATACAAAGAATTAAGACCAAAAATGAGAACAACCCAAAAGTATTTGAAGCGATGCGAACTGGTCGAGTTGCAAACTTTCGAATTGAAATTTTTTGCACCAGTACACCTGCAATAAATTCCCATGCACGGAATGGCGTGCCAAAAAATGCAAGTCTTGACTGCATTTGCGATGAATTTGTACGCGTGAAATATATGCAGGTAATCAAACTTAATATTCCAATAATTGATAAAAATAGTGTCAAACTTCTGTTTCGACTGTGACTGAATCGTCTATCAAAAATTAGTGATGCCACAACCAATAATGGAAGAACGAAATAGAACTGTTCTTCGACTGACAATGACCACAGGTGCCGAGCAGGATTGGCAACAAGATCGAGATAATTGTTGGACAAAAAGAAATGTGCATTTGAATAAAAGCCGATTGATGAACGAATAGCGGAAGTCACTTGCTCGACGGATCCAGTAAATGGAGAGAATGAAACAAGTGCGATAAGCATTATCGCAATATTCACAACTGAAAGTAACGGAATTAATCGATTGATCCGCCGAGCGAAAAATGTTCGTAACCTGAATCCATCAGCTGACTTAATGTCGTTTACTATTGCTTGGCTGATCACATAGCCAGAAATAGTGAAAAAGATATCTACACCGATGAAGCCACCATGAATTGGGAGACCAATGTGGTATGCGACTACAGCCAGAACTGCTACTCCACGCAGCCCTTGAATGTCTTTTCGGTAGGTGCTGTCTAGAGCAACATCCGAGTCAACCACAGTCCGATATTAGTGAAATACCCACAACAGAAGCACTATGCCTACTTGCGCTCGCCTGATGTTGGACCGAGAATCACAAAATATCCATCAATCACCAATGCATCCCTAGGATTTGCTAAAGCACTTCTTGCGTTTTCCCAAATTGATTTATTTGAAATTATATAGATTGTGTCCGTTAATGGACTTCCAATTTCTAAATCTGCAAGCATTTCGGAATTGCTATTTCCAAGATATTGAGTAATTGGCCTCGAAAAATACCCGAAACCTGTCGATAAACGATTGTCTACGGCAAACTGGGCAAAATAAAACCATCTTGTATTCCAAAACTCTTCATCAGGAGAGATGCTTCCAACCTGTAAGTCAAAATTAGGGAAAACATTGATCTGTTTATATTGTTGGCCCAATACTGACCAGATCGGATCTACAAGTGGAGAGACATACGCAGATTGATTAACGATTTGTTCATGCGCATGAGCCAAACCTGGCGTCTGATCCACCACGTTTATGACGGTCAAAAGCATCAAAAATAAAAAGTTGTTTCTTCGTAATTTGAAAGTTTTCGAAATCGAGACCACAGCAAACAAAATCGTCACATAGTAAGCGGGCCATGCAAATCGGGTTGCCGCTCGAAAACTTTGTCTGAGATTTAACAGTAATTCAGGAAGTGGATACACAATTTCGTGCTGAACAACAATCACTCGATTTGAAAGTGCCACTAAAAAGAGAAATACACACGCAGCAGCAATTGGAGCGTATTGCACCCAATTTATGCCTTTGCGACTTTTGCGTATGAGTACAGCAAATACCGAAATTCCGAGTAGTACTCCCAGTCCCAGATACTGAAAACCCTCTCCTTCCGATGAGAGCAGATTTTGGAGACCAAGGATATGTAACTGGTCACCTATGAAAGAGAAAGAATTATTAACGGTAAATCCCGGCTTAACGAACGCCAGTAAATTCATTCGAAAAAATCCAGTTCCTAGGGTCGAGCCACCATATTCAAGAAAACCCATCGCAACGAATACGACAATTAGGGTTGTAACCGGTTTGACAACCAATTTGGTAAGCCGAATCCCCTCTTTCCTTGAATCCGGGTCAATTTTCAATCTCAGAAGAGCTGAAAAATAAATGACGCTGACCATGACTGCAATATAGATATTGATCATCAGGGCAATACCAACCAAAATAGACCATCTGTTTGCTGAACTAGATTTAGAGAAATACAAGTGGAGTGCCCACAGAATTAACCAATGTGCGCCCAACACTGGGTGGCCAGCAATTGCGATACGAAATAATAAAGTAGGCGCCGATATGAACATAATTGAGCCAATTAATTGGAGAATTGGCTCCTTAATGAAATTTGATAATAAACGCACGGCGAAAAACCCTTGCAATGCGAAGCATGTGAGTATCCACATACCTACATACTGAAATGACGTTGGAAGAACTGGGCTCAAAAATTTAAGAGGTAATTCGACGAGTGCATTTCCAGTCGTGAGAACTGTATGGAATCCAGTGCCATAGTTGGGAACTGCCGTCAAAGGCCACTGAACCAATGGGGATTGACGGAAAAATTCCCACCCCAGCTGTAATGAAGCTAAATCTCCCCTATTAAGCCAATCCCTATGGGATGGAAGTGCATTCAGAGGCCCTATAACAAAGAGGCCATAAAGAACTCCCAAAAATGACGCAAGGATTGTGGGATTACATTTTGCAGAAATCGCGCGGTAAGACATTCTGTACGACATTCAGATTATTTTAAAATCGGGTGTGCTGGAATACCGACCCACACCTCATTTGAGGGAACATCACTCAGAACACTTGAACCCATTCCGACAACTGAACCAGATCCAATCTGTATTCTTTCCCGAACATGTGCCCCACTACCGATATAGGCACTTTCACCTATTGACACATATCCAGAAATCGTACAACCAGCACCAAAAGTACTCCCGCTGCCAATAATGTCGTCATGCGTCATCACCACATTGGGCATGATTACACAATGCTGACCAATAACCACATCTGCAGTTACCGAGCACATTGACAAAATTATTGTTCCGCGTCCTATCTGCACTGAGGCGCCGATAGAAGCCGTTGGATGAATTGCCGAAAAATATCGATCTGGGTCAATATTGATTTGATGTGCAATTTCTAATCTTCGTCGAGGAAATTTTGAATTTGCAACACAAATGAGAACACGACAATTGGGGAATTTGTCAATTTCGGCAATTTTGCCTAAAACTGGAACTCCTGAAATGGATGTGCCGATAAGCGTCTCATTGTCGTCAAGAATTCCAGAGACAGTAATGCCTTGAAGTAGCCGTGTTATTTCCAGTACCTCGCGAGCCAGACCACCAGCGCCAATAAGGAGCAGGTCCTCATTCATTATTTACCTAAGGCTTCTAAAAACACTTCAATAATTTGACTTTGATCGCTTTCGCTTAATGAATGGAAGATCGGCAGAATCAAGGTGGAATCAGACAGTGTTTCAGAAACTGGAAGTGGACTAGTAAAAAATCTCTCGCATGCGGCTTCGCGATGCGCAACCATTATTCCTCGCCTTGTAGTTACGCCATGCTTATCCATATCCACCATTACCGAATTGCGAGTAAATGTTTGATTTGTGTCAAGCCGAATCCAAAATGACTGAAAATTAGTCAGTCCATATGAGGTATCAGAAATCATGTTTAGGATTCTTGGGTGAGATTCAAAACTCTCTCTATAAAGACCTGCCTGCTTGCGACGCACTTCAACCATTTCATCAAGCTTTTCTAGCTGTGCTAAACCAAGTCCAGCCTGAAGGTCAGTTAACCGATAGTTGTATCCCGTCTCGCTATAGTTTTCTATGACAACACCGCCTTGTGCATGTCGTTCAGCAGCGCTTAGAGACATACCGTGCTCTCGAAGTCGTCGGAGTCGTGAAGCCCATTCTGGGTTCGATGTGCAGATCATCCCACCCTCACCTGTTGTGAGAACTTTCCTGGGGTGAAATGAAAAAACTACAAGACTGGAATGGGACCCAATTAAAGCATTCTTGTATTTAGATCCAATCGCACATGCAGCGTCCTCTATCAATAGAATTCCGTACAAATTACATAAACTTTTGATCTCATCAATTTGAGCGGGTACGCCTGCTTGATGGGCAAGAATCACAGCCTTAGTAGACGGCGTAAGGGCATTCGTAATCGTCTCTACGGTTAGATTTCCTGTTTCAATTGAAACGTCTGCAAAGACTGGGTTTGCACCAGCATGAATTACAGAATTTGTCGTAGCTATGTACGAAAAAGACGGAACAATTACATCGTGTCCCTTCGTTATGCCTCCTACAATGAGCGCGAGATGCAGGCCGGTGGTGCAATTCGAAACCGCAATGGCCTCAAGTGCACCGACCTTTTTTGCAAACTGTTTCTCAAATTCTGAAACCAAAGGGCCCTGTGCAACCCAACCCGACAATATGGCCTGTGTAACCATCTCAATTTCGGCTTGTCCGAGATTCGGGATCATTAAAGGGATTCTCTTCATATTCAACACAACACTACCAGTATCCGATTGGTGCTAAGTAATAGACTTAGATGAATGATTTCAGATGCAGTTCACAGTATTCAACTGCTAAGTGTAATTGTCCCCGCCTATAACGAAGAACACGGGATACCAAAGTTTGCCGAGCAGTTGAAACTTCTCAAAATTGAATTAGCTGAGGCAAAAGTAGATACCGAAGTGATTCTCATCAATGATGGTTCTAGTGACAAAACAGAAGCAACAGCTATCTACGCATTCGAGTCGGCCAACATTCAATCAAAAGTCATAACTTTGTTAGGAAATGTTGGGGCACACAAAGCAATTCGTTGCGGACTGGAGCATGCGTCAGGTCAGGCAATCGCAATTATGTCAAGTGATGGACAGGACCCAATATCAGTCATTTCCGAGATGATTAACAAACTAAATGAAGGCAACGAAATAGTTTGGGGGAAACGGATTGACAGAAAAAATGATGGGTTTTTGTCTCGGAGCCTTGCAACATTGTTTTACCGTTTTTTTGGTTGGGTATCAAAAAATCGTATCCCGGATAAAGGTTTAGATTTTGTACTTTTTAATGAAAAAGTATCAATCGAAATGCGCAGATACACAGATAGAAACCTGCCATTTCATCTCACACTTTTCAACCTTGGATTTGATGCCGCATACGTTGCATACGATCGAATGGAGCGATCTACAGGAAAAAGCAAGTGGACACTACGAAAGAAATGTCGACTTGCCATAGACATGTTGACCTATTCCTCCTTAAACTTCCTACGCCTGATCATCCTGTGTGGAACTCTGATCACTTTCATTATTCTCTGTTTTGGTGTTGCCTTATCTATTCGACCGCATTTAATAGAGCCAAACACCGTTTATCGCTCATTATTGATATGTGCAGTAGCCATTAGTTTGATGTTTATCTTTGCAGCACTTGCAATTATTGGCGAATATCTCTGGAGAACGCTGGATGAATCTCGGAAACGTCCCTTGTATTCCATAAAACAAATTTGGGAAAGCAAATAAGTCTGATGGGCTCAACACAAAAACGTCTTGGAGTTGCATTAATCGGAGCCGGTTATTGGGGCAAAAATCTCGTTCGCAACTTTAGAGATCATAATAATTTTGAGCTTCGATACATAGTTGATCAACCAAATCACAATTTCCAAATTCGCGGCGACGAAGTGCTGACTTCTGATATTCGCAATATTTTGTCTGACGACAAAGTTGATCTCGTCGCTGTTGCCACCCCACCGGACACACATGAATCAATTGCACTTGAAGTGATTCAAGCGGGAAAACATGTTCTCATCGAAAAACCATTAGCAACAAGTGTCGCTGGCGGCAGAAAACTAGTTGATGCTGCATCTGCAGCGAACGTTACATTGATGTGTGACCATACCTACTGCTATTCGCCCGCAGTTGATTACATAAAAAATGCTATAGAACATGGCGTGCTGGGAGATGTAATTTTCATAGATTCAACTCGAATCAATCTTGGACTAATTCAAACCAAAGCCGATGTCCTGTGGGATCTGGCACCACATGACCTTTCCATTCTTGACTTCATTCTTCCCAGCAACTCATCGCCGATCGCAGTAAGCGCTGTAGGAGCGGACCCTTTGGGAATTGGGGTTGATTGTGTTAGCCATCTGAATCTTTACTTACAGAAAGAGACAATCGCTCATATACACGTGAACTGGTTGTCACCAACAAAAGTCAGGCAATTCGTTATTGGTGGTACAAAGAAGATGATTGTCTGGGACGACCTCAATCCGAATCAGCGAATCTCGGTATACGACAAAGGGGTTTCGTTGAGCCATGCTATGGAAAACCCCGAAGAGCTTCATAAAACAAGCATCGCCTACCGAACTGGCGGTCTTGAATCACCTGCATTACCCGAAGTAGAAGCATTGAAACTTGTATTGGATGAACTTCATGAATCAATAACTAGTGGTCGCCCGCCTCGCACAGATGGACGCAGTGGACTTCGAGTCTTGCAAATATTAGAGCTTGCGACGATAAGCAGTTTGAATGGTGGGCAAAAAATTACCGTAGATCAATCCTACGATTCCTAGAGAAGAGGGCACATGGAACCAGCAAAGAGGGATAGTTTTATACCCGAATTTCAAGTTATTTCCAATAATGTGCACATCGGTGAGGATTCCCGAATTAGTTCATTTGTAAACCTTTACGGATGCTCCATTGGAAACTCCTGCACAATTGGATCCTTTGTGGAAATACAGAGTGACGTGCACGTTGGGAATAGATGCAAAATAGGAAGCCATTCGTTTATCTGTAGCGGAGTCGATATTGAAGATGACGTTTTTATCGGTCATAATGTGTCGTTTATTAACGACCGCTACCCAACTTCCACAACAGAAGATGGGCTGGTCAAAGGTCCAAACGAGTGGAAGCTTGAGCGAACGTTGGTGCGTCGCGGTGCTTCAATTGGAACTGGAGCCACAATTATGTGTGGAATAACCATTGCAGCGAATTCGATTATTGGCGCTGGCGCTGTTGTTACCAAAGACACCGAACCGGGCCAAACCTACGTAGGCAATCCTGCACGGATTCTCAATCTAGACTCAAAGACAAAATGACCCCTCCAAAAAACTCAATTCCCTTTGTAGACCTTCAAGCTCAACATTCTCCAATCAAAGCGGAGATAATCAGTAGGTGGGAAGCCATCCTAGATACCACCTCATTTATCAGCGGAAATTGGGTTGACAAATTTGAAAATAGATTTGCGCAATTCCATGACACCGATTATTGCGTAGCCGTATCAAATGGCACTACGGCCCTGGAGTTGGCGCTACGAGCGTTAGGCGTTCAACATGGTGACCATATAATAATTCCTACTAACACATTCATTGCTACCGCAGAGGCGGTGAGCAATGTAGGCGCAACGCCAATACTTGTTGATTGTAATCAATTTTCCAATATCGATTGTGTTCAGTTGGAAAGTGTCGTGACTAAAAATACCGTTGGAATTATTGGTGTTCATCTTTACGGCAATCCGTGTGATTTTGACGAGATAAGTGCATTTGCCGCCAAACATAAATTGTGGACTTTGGAAGATGCCGCACAAGGACACTTGGCAACATACAAAAATCGAAAAGTTGGCTCACTTGGAGATATCGCTTCTTTCTCATTTTACCCCGGGAAAAATTTGGGAGCGCCAGGCGAAGGTGGAGCCATAACGACTAATAGTCTTGAATTAGCCACAAAAGTAAAGCGTCTGCGCGCGCATGGTGAATCAGAACGGTACAAGAGTGATGTAATCGGCACTAATGCGCGAATGATCGAAGTTGTGGCCTCCACCCTAGACCTCAAACTTGACTACATCGAAAAGTGGACAGACCAACGGCGGGCGAACGCAGGTGAATATTTTGGGCATCTAGCGGAAGTTTCTGATATCCGTCCGATTGACAAGCAGAATGATCGGGAATCGTGCTACCACTTGTTTGTCGTACATTGCGACCAACGAGACAAAGTTAGAGACCATCTTTTGGAACGTGGAGTCAACACAGGCCTTCACTATCCATTACCAATCCACTTGCAAAAGGCATATGAAGAACTTGGATATCAGCGTGGGGCCTTCCCAATTGCGGAGTCCAAGGCTACTCAAATGATTTCTCTGCCAATGTATGCAGAATTATCCTCGGAACAGATTGAGTACGTTTGCGCTTCGTTGGCAAGTGCTTTTTAGTTGGTCTAGACCAACCAGGTGTTTTCGCGTTCCTGAAGCAAGGCATCTTCAATATTAAATCCTGAAAAGTATTTGATCGTTTCTTTGATTCCAGTTTCAAGATTCGTGGATAAACCGAAGTCGGGGAAATAACTTTTAAGTTTTTCAGTTGAAGCATGAAGTCGATTAACGTCGCCCGGTCGATTCTCTCCATGAACTATTTTTGAACTTGAATTAGTGAGTTTTAGTACAAGTTTGGCTACGTCCAAAACGCTTATCTCAGTACCAGAACCTATGTTCATTGTCTCACCCACAAGTGATGGGTCTGCCGCAATTTTCAAAAACCAGGAAGGTGTATCACCAACATACGAAAAATCTCGAGTCTGGTCACCGGTCCCGTGAATAATCAAATCTTTGCCTGCCAAAGCCCGCAAAATGAACTTTGGTATAAGTTCACCAGAGTCTCCACCAAAATGTGATCGAGATCCGTAGTGATTAAAAGGACGAATTACTCGAGTGTCCATTCCGTAAGTCCTTTGAAACGCCAGACTGATGTGTTCACCAGCAAGCTTCCCTGCTGCATAAATAGTTGTTGGATGAGGTACGGTTATTTCGGCAAACGTCGAAGTAACTGCATTGCCATACACTTCAGAAGACGAAAAGTAGACGAATTTACCTCGTGCACCATTTCGCATCGCCTCAAGTATTTCAAGAGTTCCTGTTGCGTTAATGTCAAAATTCTCTTTTGGTCTAGGCAAAGATGCTCTCACGTTCTTTACTGCTAGATGAAATACTATTTCCGCATCAGCATAAATATCCTTTGCTGTATCACTGCGTATGTCACACGGGACAAAGGAAAGACTCGGATTTTCAATCTGAATGTTGTCCTGAGAACCTACAGACAAGTCATCTATGACCGTAACTTGCGCGCCTTGAGCAAGTAAGAGTTCCACAAGATGGGAGCCAATAAATCCGGCGCCGCCAGTAACGACAAT
>Ga0209296_1001428_pt1 | contig 18343 bp, 20 predicted proteins | sample S_130206_EF_Meta_FD_187319 | JGI IMG/M metagenome (GOLD analysis project Ga0209296, IMG submission 187319) | Freshwater microbial communities from Lake Simoncouche, Canada to study carbon cycling - S_130206_EF_MetaG (SPAdes) (version 2) | ecosystem: Environmental > Aquatic > Freshwater > Lake ...
CAGTGTAGGACTTTATGGAGTGGTTGTCGGTCAAAACTTTGCTAACTAAAACAAAGTAAAATGAAACAAACAACTTTAGATCTAAACGGACCTATTTTATCATTTACTACAAATCCAGTAGGTGTTGCATCTACTGGTGTTAGTATTGGATCAACCGGAGGAGGAACTGCAACTTTTACTGGGATTGCAACAGCATCTGGAACTGGAAGTATTGCATATCAGTGGTATGATCAAAATGGGGCAATCTCTAATGGAACATATGTTACGGGAGCAGCAACAACCACTCTAACAATATCAAATTTAATTACTCCAACTGACCATAATCGTCAAATATATGTAGTAGCAGATTATGTACCATCTGCATATGGACAAGGGCCCATTACTGCTGGTACTGCAAGGTCTACTGGTAATGCAATTAATGATCCTATTAGTTCAAATGTTGGGATATTAACAGTATTCCCAGTATTAAGTATTACAACTCAACCAATAGAAACAACGGTTATTGAAAATGTAACTGCTATTTTTAGTGTTGTTGCAGCATCTTCAGACACTTCTCAAGGAACTGTCTCCTATCAGTGGTCATTGAATGGTACTGATCTTACTGATAGTTCAACAGTAAGTGGATCCAGCACACCAAATTTAAATATTTCTTCTTCTCAAGTTGGAGTAAGTACAGTACAAGTAAAAATAACCAATTCTATTGCATCAAATTCTCCAATATATTCTAATGTAGTAGATTTTGGAGTTATACCATTAAGAAAACTTATTAATATTGAAAAATATGATACAACATCATCGACTGCAGAATTAAGTTCACACGATTTATTAAATGAAGGAGAATTCACAATTCTTTCACAATATAATACTAGTGGAACCAGTTTAATATCTTTATATGCACCAGAGTTAGATATCAACGTAGAAATGGATATCTATGGTGGTGCAGGAGCAAATTCGGGGTCATATACTGGAGGTCAAGGAGGATATTCTAGAATTAGATTTACTATGAAAAAAAATGAAGAATATACATTCGCAGGATTAGATATTGTAAATAAATGCCCTTTCATTTATCGTAAAGGTTCTTTGATTGCAGTTGTGGGCAGAGGTGGTGATGCTGCACCTGGTGGTAATGGTGGTGCTGGTGGTGGAGTTAATGTTGTTGGAGCATCTGGGGGAGGCAGAGGTGCTGGTTCTGGTGGATCATTCGTTTCTGCAGGAACTTTATCTCCTAATGGTATTTTTGGATCTGCATCAAATTTAACACCAATTAGTCCAGATACAAAAGCAACAGGACAAACAGGAGGAAGGACAATACCTTGTCCTAAAGGAAATTATTGGTTATCTCAAGGAAAATCTCCGTGTTCTGATGTTGGTATAAGTAAAATATATCTTGGAAATGGAACATTAGTCTCCAATTCTGCATCTATTACCAGAGGATTTAAGTCTGGTTATGATATTCGACAAACTGCAGGAAAAGGTCAGGCACAATTTACTCAACAAGGTCCTTATGTCTCACGAACTTGTTATAATGAAGGTGGTGATAGGGGGTACAGAATCGAAACTAGAAATGTTACATATGATGCAGGTGTTGTGACTGTCAATACTTCACCAGGTGCAGAAACTGCCAATGTTAGTTGGAATCAAGTAAGACAACCACCTTCTCCGTATCCTGGAGAGGTTAGTGGATATTTTACTATTCAAAGAAATTTTCCAAGTGATCAATATAGATCCTATAGCATTTATATAGATAGGGTTAAATCCCCCACTAACGGTAGTGTTGTATCAGTTGGTTCAATGGCAGCAGGAGGTGATACAACTACAGGTGGAATCGTAGTACGTTCTTTAATTCAACAAAGTAGTAATATTTGGGAATTATTTTTCCAAAGAAATAATAATGGGCTCGCAACATTTGCTAGGGAATTTATTTTCCGTGTAACAGGATATGAGGATTTTTCAGTTTATTATGATGATACCTATAGTATTCCTTATGAATGTGGGTATTTCTCTACAGAAACAGTGCTTGGTGGTGGAAATGGTGGTTCTGGTGCCACTGGTGGTAATGGTGGAACAAATAGCAGTGGAGGAGGTGGAGGAAGTGGATATACTGATGGTTCTGTGACTGTAGTATCCACTCAACAAGGTGGAAGTACAGGAGATACAAAAGTTGTTTTAAGAGTTATAAATTAACTAAATAATAATAACTAACAGGTTGGCGTTCTCCACCTATGGCTGCAATAAATAAGAATTTTGTCATAAAAAATGGGTTAGAAGTAGATACTAACCTGATTCTTGCAGATCCTCAAACTAATAAAGTAGGTATTGGTACCACAGTTCCACAATACACTCTACACGTTAATGGTGGTATTGGTGTAACTAATGCTTATGTAAGTGGTATTACAACAGTTATCAACGAATTAAGAGTTGGAACTGGTGGAACTATTTTCAGTGTGATTGCTGGACCCACTGGTTTTGGTCAATCTGTTGGTGTTGGTACTGCAAATCCTGCATTTTTACTTGATGTTCGTGCCCCAGTATCCACAGGACAGACTGCACTTTACGTTCAGGGTGATGTAAGAGTTACTGGTGATTTAAATATTGATGATGTATCAATCACCAATCTAAATGTATCAGGTATCTCTACATTTGTTGGGTTTGCAACATTTAGAAATAATATACTTGTTGCTGGTGTTGGTACGGTTACAACCCTGAATAGTACATCAGGAACCATTACCAACTTAACTGGTACTGCAGGAACCATTACGACTTTTAATAGTACGAATGGGACTATTACCAATCTAACGAATACCAATCTCAATGTAACTGGTATTGCAACGATTGCAACACTGAATGCAACTGGAATCGCAGTTACTAACTTTACAGTTTATAATAATCTTTCTGTTGGTGGAATCTCTACATTCACCAATGGGCCAGTACTGATTGGTTCTGGTACTTCTACAGGAACAGCATCACAGAGACTTCAGGTCACTGGTGGTGCTTATGTTTCTGGTAATCTTGGTATTGGGTCCACAAATCCAACATCTGCTCTCTTTGTTGTTGGTGATGCAAGAGTCACTGGTGTTATTACCGCAACTACATTTAGTGGAAATGTAAATGCTGGTGTTGGAACCATTACCACATTGAGTTCTACAAATGGAACTATTACAAATCTCAATGTTACTGGTATCAGTACATTAGGAACAGTAAAAATATCATCTGGTATTATTACTGCTACTTCAGGTATCGTAACTTATTTTGGTGATGGTTCTAGGCTAACTGGTATTGCAACTGGATTAACAGCAACTATTGGTATTCAGTCTGGCGGATTTACTGTTGGAACTGGTATTACTTTAGTCAATGTTGTAGGAACAGGATTTACTGCAGATGTAACTGGAACCACAGCAAACCTGTATTTACCTCCTGCAGGTGTATCTCTTGGTCTCGCAATCGCTTTAGGCGGTTAATAAATAACACTAACACATAAAATAAAATGGCAGAAGTATTCGCAAATGCACTCAAAAAAGCAGTAGGAATAGTGACAACCAGTTCATCTGGTTCTATTGGTATTACCTCCACACTGATTACTGGTATTTCTACCGCAGGAGTTGCGGTTGGTTATCTTGTAGATAATGGAAACTTTATTGGTGGGTCAAAAGTTTCTGCGATTGGGATTGGAACAGTAACCGTTGACAGTACATCTACAAATACTGCATCAACATCATCACAGACTGTCAATTTTGTTGGTCTCACAACAGTTTATGTCTCAACAGGACTTAAGAGCATTTTGATTGGTGGTACACTAGCAAATAATACTACGAATCAAGTCTCTGCAACGGTTCAGGTATCCAGTGGTTCTACAAGTTATAATCTACTCTATAAGATTCCTATTCCTGCAGGAAGTTCTGTTGTGATTAGTGATGCAGGTAAGACACTTCTAACCGCAAGTGACGAAATAAGAGTTGGGTCAAATGTTGCAAACTCTCTTGATGTGACTCTTGCAATCTTACAAGGAGTTTCATAAATGTCGGCAAAGTACGGATACATTGGAAATAATCCAAGTGATACATCAGTAGTTGTTGCAAAACAAGTATTTGCTCCAACAGGAGTACAAACAACCTTCACATTTGTGTCCGGGTACTCTATTGGATATTTGGATGTTTATATAAATGGTGCAAGACAAGTTGAGGGGCAAGATTATAATGCAACAGATACTTCTACTGTAGGACTCTCAAGTGCTGCACAAGGAGGGGACATTATTGAGTTGGTTGCATACAAGGCATTTAATGTTGCAACAGTTGATACTATACCAGGAGATTTGAGAGTACAAGGTAAACTCACTGTTGTTGGTCTAACCACAGGGTCAAATGCATTTTATAGTGGTATTGTAACTGCTACTTCTTTTGTTGGTGATGGAAGTGGATTGACTGGTATCTCATCAGTATCTTTTGCAACAACTTCTTTTGGTCTTTCTGGAAGTCCTAATATTACTGTTGGTGTAATCACTGCAACCACACTCAAAGTTGGTACTGGAGTTACTATCAATGCTGGTATTATTAGTGCAAGTGATTTTATTGATGATGGGACAAATCTTCTCACTGCAATCAACACAAAGGCATCAACAGGAAAGGCAATCGCAATGGCAATGGTCTTTGGTTGATAAATAAACAAAAGAGGTTTCATAAGAAATGGCTGCACCAAATATTGTAAACGTCACAACTATTACAGGTATTACAACGTTCAAGGCTGGTATTGCTGTAACAACTGGTGGTAGAGGTTCTCTTGGAGTCACAACTGTTGTTGCAAATCCTGCATCAAGTAGTAAAGTTATCAAAGTAAACTCACTTGTTGCAGCAGCAATCGGATCAACAACAGGAGTAACATTACAATATTTTAATCACGCAAATCACGTATCAGCATCAAGTACAGTCTCAATCGCAATGACCGCAGCAGTTCCTACATTCTCATCACTTGTTGTTATCAGTAAAGAAAACTCAATATACCTGGAAGAAAATACATCACTTGGAATATTTGCTCAACCGAATACTGGAAGTATTGATATAGTTTGCTCTTACGAAGAAATCAGCTGAGGAATCTGAAAAATGGGATATCTTGGAAGAAGAATCGGTAAATCACAAACAACCGCAAATCCACAGGCAGATGGAAATACTGGTGGTATTTTAGATCTTTTTAGTGGTGGTTATTTCCAGAGAACTGGAAATATACCAAATGTTCCTGGTCTTCCACCAACAGGTCTCACTGCAACCGGTGGTGTGATTAGTGATTATACTGATGGTCCTGCAGTTTATAGAGCACACATCTTTACCTCTACTGGTACTTTTACAGTAACTGCTCCTGGTACTTTTGGAGATACTGTTGAGTACCTTGTTGTTGCTGGTGGTGGCGCAGGTGGCGGAGATATTTCTAATGGATGGGGAGGTGGCGGTGGTGGTGCCGGTGGATTTAGAACTGCCACTGGATTTCCAGTAAGCACTTCTCCTGGATCATATTCAATACAAGTGGGCGCTGGCGGTGCAGGAGTTTCTCCAGCCTCTGCTCTCGATGGAAATCCTGGGAGCAACTCATATTTTGGACCACCAACAACTCCACAGGGAATAACTGCAACAGGTGGTGGTGCTGGTAGTAGAGGATATTATCCCGGACCTGGAACTGCTGGATTATCTGGAGGATCTGGTGGTGGTGCTGGTGTGGTAGATGCCGGACCTCCTGTGGCTGGAGGAGCAGGAAACTCTCCACCAACATCACCACCACAAGGAAATCCTGGAGGTAATGCACTTTTAAGTAGTGGAAGTCCTTCTCTTATTAGTGCTGGTGGAGGTGGAGGTGCTGGAGGTGCTGGTGGAAATGCTACCCCAACATCTGCAGGAAGTGGAGGTCCGGGAACTTCCAGTGTTTATGCATTTGGTCCAGGAAATCCAATAACTTATGCTGGTGGTGGTGGTGGATCTGTGTATAACCAAACTATTGGTTCCGGAGGTCCTGGAGGTGGAGGATCTGGGGGAAGAGCACCAGCAGGAGGATCTGTTGCGGCCACATCTGGAACTTACTCTACTGGTGGTGGAGGAGGTGGAGCGGCATATAATCCGGGAGGATTAGGCTCAGGTTCTGGTGGTTCTGGTATCGTAGTCGTCCGTTACCAAATCGCACAACTCACTGCAACCGCAAAGGCAACTGGTGGTGCTATTAGTTTTTATAGTGGTAAGACGATTCATACCTTTACGAGTTCTGGTACTTTTACTGCGCCAGCACCATTAAACCCAACATCACTTGCAGTAACTTATGTTGTTGTTGGTGGTGGTGGAGCTGGTGCTGGGCCTGGAGGTGGAGGAGGAGCTGGGCAATATATAACTGGACCAACAACAATTCCTTCTGGCGGATCAGTAACAGTTCAAGTTGGTGCTGGTGGAGCCACTCCAAATACATCTACAGATATTGGTAATGATGGCACCTCTTCATATTTTGGAAGTCCAATCACAGCAGGTGCTGGCGGCGGTGGTGGCAACTATAGTACAAATGGAAGACCAGGAACTCCAGGAACAACAGGAACTGGATCTGGTGGAGGAGTAGGTAGAGATAAAACATCATCTGGTACTGGCGGAACAGGAACTTCCCCAGGAGCAAATTCGGGTGGCAATAACCCTGGTTCTGTGTCTGGACCAGACTCCGGAGGTGGAGGTGGAGGTGGAGCAGGATCGGCAGGCTCTAATGCTGTTGGAGGTAGTGGTCTTAGAGCTCCTGGTGGATATGGGGTTCAACTTGATCCAATGTTTAGAGATCCAGCAGCACTTTGGTCAGATCCTGGGACTTATGGTGGCGGGACTGCACCAACTCCTGGTGGATATTGGGTTGCTGGAGGTGGAGGCGGAGGAATATACCCTGCTGGATTGGGTGGGTATGGCGGTGCTGGGGGTGGTGGAGGAGGAACACAGAATGCTGCGGATGGTGATCCACTGCCAGCAAATATTGTTGGCAAACAATCTACTGGCGGTGGTGGTGGTGGATCTGGCGGTAGTGGTGGCAATGGCCCTATCGGTGGTGCCGGTGGTTCCGGTATCGTAATCATCGCATACCCTTCATAAATATCTAAAAAACTATAATGTCTGTCATCGCAGAGAACTTTACAATACAACAAGGAGAGACTTTTACTAAAGATTTTATTCTTACAAACCCTGATAAGTCTCTTGTTGGTATCTCTTCTTATACTTCCACTGCATTTCTTGCAAAGTATGCAGGAGACTCAACAACTTACCCATTTATCGTAGGGATTACGACAAGTACCTCCACAATAAGAATCTCAATGGCAAGTACCATTACTGCAACATTAGATTCTGGTAGATACTATTATAATGTTTTTACAGTGGATGGAAGTTCAGTCAAGACAAAACAGAGAGAATGTAATGTTCTTGTAAATGCATCAGTTTTGAGTTAAAATAAATAAAGAATACAAGTAAAGTTTATATAAGTGTCTCTTAAGAAGCCAACTGATTTTTTTAATCAAAAAACAAAAGATAAGGTAGAGATATATTCGCAGAGTGCGTCTCTACCAGAAAGTTATGATACCTATAAATCAAATCTAAAAAACATAGAAGTTCTTGCTGATTTTACAGAATCTGTTGGAACACTCAAAGAAAATGCAGAAAGGATTACTTCTCTTTCTACAGAAATACAAAGTCTTCAGGAACAACTTTCACAGTTTATCAAACAAGAAGATTTAGATCGTTCTATGGTCTCTCACCTTCTTTTTGTAGAAGAAAGTATTGAGAATATACAACAAAAAATCAAAGGACTCAACTCAAAGACACTTCTTAATATCAAAGAAGAGTTTGGAGAACTACAAGAAACGGTAAATGATTTTATTCGTTTAGAAGTTCCCTCACATAAAAAAAAGATTTTAGAGACAGAAAGAAGAACCGATATTCGTTTTAATGATTTTAAGAATCAGGTCCAGAAAGAAGTCACAAGTATTGATTCTCAACTCACAGAAAAACTTCTTGGTATTTCAGGTACAATCGCTGAAATCAACGAGAATCATCTAAATAAGTTTCGTAATGAGGTATCTGTATTAGAGAATAGTGTAGATAATGTTCTCAAGAATGAACTTCCTCGTTATAAAAGATTTTTTACAGAGACAGAACTTCGTACAGAAGAGAAAATCAAAGGTGTCACAGATTTTGTAGAATCTAAGGTTCTTACATTAGAAGATGATTATCAAAATCAAATCCAAAATCTTCATTCATTAGTCAAAGACTTTACAGAACAAGAGATACCAAAATACAGAGGTTTGATTACTGAATCAAAACTTCAGGTAGAGAAAGATTTTGTTACTTTAGAAGAATCAATCCAAAATAAGATTGGAGAGATTGATAAAAGTCTTTCACAAGCAATAGAGAAATCAAAAGAACAGAATGAGTCAAATGACCAACAACTTATAGAACTTCAGCAGATTGTAGAGAGTTCTAAAAACCAGATTGATACAATCTCTCATACTTATGAGAATCTATATAAGGACTTTCGTAACAGAGAAATACACGAAAATCAAAAACTAGAATCCTATGAGGAACTACTAAATGATTTTGCAGAGAAGATTCATACATTAGAAAATAATCTAAATGAGAATGTTTCTTTACTGCACGATGACCTGAATATCAGTACCTCAAAGTATTATGATATTCTTAAAAAAGAAGTTGGTTACTTTGAGGAGAATATTTCTAATAAGGTCAAAGATTTAGAAGTTAATATTGTTGTAAATGAGAAACACATTAAAGATATTAAGAACTCTGTTTATGATGTTCTTGATAATCTTAAACTTGATTTAATTGAGGAGAAGAGCCAAGAACTTACAGAAAAAATCTCTCACGTAGAAAGAATCCTTGAGAAGTTTAATGAAAAGACAATATTAAACGAAGGATTACTAAACGAACCACCAGAAATAAAAACAAAAGACCCATTAACACCATTAGACCAAAACTTTGTTACATTAGACCAACTACAAAATCATTACAAGTTATTCATTAATCGTATTCAGCAACAACTTTCTACGATTGGTGGTGGTGGTGAAACACGTCTTGAGTTTTTGGATGATGTTGATAGAACTAGTGCAAAGGTTGATGGTTATGTTCTTGCATATCAAGCATCTACTGGTAAGTTTATTGGAACTTCTTCAGGTGGTGGTGGTGGTACACTCATCAGCCTTACTGATGTTGATTCATCAAATCTGGGTGATGGTAGATTCTTAAAATATGATGCAAGTACCAGTGATTTTGTTTTTGCACCAGTATCTGCGACTAACCTGGAACTGATTGCAGGTGATATTCAGTCTGGTATTCTCACAACAAACAGTACAAATCAAGAAGTTGTAATGTCTATTAGTGCATCTACATATCGTTCGGTTCAGTATCAGGTTCAGGTCACCGAAGGAACAAACTATAATACGACCTCAATCAACCTGATTCACGATGGTACAACAACTTATATGAGTGAATATGGAACTATCAATCAACCGATTGGAGTTGCAACATTCTCAAGTGATATTAGTGGAGGAGCATTAAGATTAATTGGATATCCTGCATTTGCGAGTACCACGACCTTTAAGACTATATTTACTGCAATCAAATCCTAATATAAATAACTAAAAAGTAATACTATGGCTATAGGTAATCTACCATCACTTACAGGAAATGTAGCAAGTAAAACTATAAGTGTTACTGCAACTGCATCCCAGACTCTTTTTACAGTCACTGGTGGATACAGAATCAATCAATTGAGTGTTTATAGAAATGGCGTAAAATTAACCGAAAGTGATTATACTGCTCGTGACGGATCATCAGTTACTTTACTTTCACCTGCAACTCTTTATGATGTATTAGAGTTTCAGGTCTTTGATGACTTTCGTGTTGCTGATGCACTAAATGTAAACTCTGGTGGAACCGTAAACGGAAATGTAACCGTTATTGGTATTGTAAGTGCAACTTCATTTGTTGGTGGATTTAATCTTGGTATTCAGTCCACAGGAACAAATGTAACTACGGGTGTAATCACTGCTCTTAACTTTATAGGAGCAGGAAATACTTTTGCTTATAATGCAGGAACTAAAACTGTAGATATTAGTATTGCTGGTGGTGGAGGTGGTGGAGTTGGAGAACCAACTGGTGATGTTGATGGGTTGTTTAACTATGTTGCAGCAGCATCAACAATCACTGCTAGTATTACCTTTGATGCAACAAATGCTGGGGCATATGATTCTTATGTGGTATCAGTTGTTCCAAACATTACCATTGCATCTGGTGTTGGAGTGACTGTTGGAACTGGTAAGACTATGATTATTGATATACTGCAACTAGGAGGTCTATAATGTCTGATTTAAGAGTTACAAATCTAAGAGGTAGAACTGCTGGTAGTGCTCCTACATTACCTGATGGTGTTGTGATTGTTGGTATTGCAACTGCTACTGAGTTTGATATATCTGGGTCCTCAAACACATTTAATGCTAGCGGTCTTAATGTTGGTATTGCGACCGTCACAACACTAAGTGCAACAACAATCACAGCAACAACTTATAATGGTATTCCTGCAACATCAGATTGGCGTGATGCTTCATTGTTTTCATAAATAACTAAAAAGAAATAAGATGGCACTAAACAGAGGTAACTTAGGATTTACAACACAGATTGGAGCAGGAGTCACCAGTGCAGTTCTTACTGTTGGGTCTGCTCAAACTGCATATATTAAGAGTGTGTTACTTCATAACTTGAGCACAACAGGTACTCAAAACGTTAAGATTCACATAGTACAGAACAGCGGTGGAAATGCAGGAACCGCAACTAGTGTAACTCAAGTCGCAAGAATCGGTATATCAACGAACGATACATTCTTCTTTGAGCCTGCATATCCAATCACATTAAGAAGCAACGGAGATACATTACAAGTTCATAACGAAGGAAATACAACAAACTCTATTAATGTATTAGTACTCGGCGATAAAGAGGTATGATATGGGATTTAAGAATATTAAGGGAAATGTAAAGAACTCTTTTTTAGATTATTTTGTAAGTGGTAAAGCAGTTCAGTATCATACTGCAGAGTTTGGAGGAATATCATTTTCTGCGACTGGTGGAACGATAACAACTTATAATGGTAAGACCATTCATACTTTTATTGCTTCTGGTACTTTTGAGGTTACTGGTGGTGATTCTAGGGATGTAGAGTATGTTGTGGTTGCTGGTGGTGGTGGTGGTGGTGGGGCACATGCTATTGGTGGAGCGGGAGGTGCAGGTGGATATTTAACTTCTACTACAACTGTATCACCAGGTCCTTATACAGTGCAAGTTGGTGCTGGTGGAAATAGGGGAATTGGTGGACCAGGAAATACTTCTAGTGGAGGAACAAGCGGAACTCCTTCGTATTTTGGTGTACCAATTACTGCAACTGGTGGTGGAAGAGGATCACTTTATAATGTTCAAGATGCTGCCACAGGAGGATCTGGTGGTGGTGGAAGTTCTACTGATGGATCTCAACCAGCACCAAGAATATCTGGAGCATCTGGAACACCTGGTCAAGGATTTGCTGGCGGAAATGGTGCTCCTGGCGGACCTCCAAACTATGGCGGTGGTGGCGGTGGCGGTGCCGGAGCAATTGGATCAAATGGAACTACTACCTCCGGAGGTGCAGGTGGTGTTGGTGTTCAAGTTCCCACAACATTTAGGAATCCAAGTTCACCAGTAGGTACTCCTGGTCCAAATCCTGGTGGATTTTACCTTGCTGGCGGAGGAGGAGGGTCCATTTATAATGCCCCAGGCGCACCTCTTGCTGGTGGTGCTGGTGGTGCTGGTGGAGGAGGAAATGGTAATAATAATGTTGGTGAAAGTGGGGTAGAAAATACTGGAGGTGGTGGTGGTGGTGGTGAAAGAAATCCATCTGGAGCATTTGCATATGGAGCTTCTGGTGCCGGTGGTAAAGGTATCGTTCTCATCGCATATCCTTCATAAGAACTCTCAAATAATAAAATGATTACTCATCATTCATAAGAACATAAATATCTAAAAACATAAAAAGATGTCAAAGATACAAGTTGATAATATTGTTAATAAGAGTGATAATGGAGCACCAGGGTTTCCTTATGGTGCCGTAGTTACTGGTGTGATTACTGCTACTAATCTCAATGTGACTAATAATGCAACCGTTGGTGGAGCACTTACAGTCACAGGAAACTTTACGGTCAATGGTACTCAAACGATTATCAATACAACTAACCTTGAGATTACTGACCCATTGGTAGGTATTGGTTCTGGTAATACAACTGACGCTCAAGCAAATGGCGACGGTATTTTGATTTATGGTGCAACTAATAAGACACTAACTTATAATGATACTAAAAAAGGATTTGAGACTAATGTTGCTTGGGCTACAACTGATACAAGATTTATAAGTGTTGCAGAAAAACTTACAAGAATAGATGGAAATACTGCAAGTCTTGTATATAATGGAGCATCTTCAAATATTGGATTATGTACTAATCCATCAGGTAATATTACATTAGCAGTTACTGGTATTCCAACATCAAGTGATTTTGATAATCATTCAATCTCATTTGGAGTAATGGTAAATCAAACTGGAACTGCAAGAAGTTGTACTGCAGTAACTCTAAATGGTTATAGTGCAACTATTCGGTTTGCTGGTGGTTCTTTGAGTGCTGCAATTTCTGGTGTAACAACTACAAGTGGAATGGATATCTATAATTTTACTGGTATCAATACAATAGGAAGTGCAAGTACAACTGCCAACTATTATCTTCTTGGTGTTGTGAATGGAGGTTTTAGATGAGCCCTATTTTAACAAGAATGATTGGTGCTGGTTCTGCTGGAAGTGGATTTGGATTTGGAAGACGTAGAGGTGGTGCTGGTGGTGCTGCACCAATACAAATATCCTTATTTCTTATTGCAGGTGGTGGTTCTGGTGGTGGTTCTGTTGCTGGTGGAGGGGGTGCTGGCGGAGCAATTTATTCAACATCATTAACAGCACAACCAGGGACTTATACGATAAGTATTGGTGGTGGAGGAAGTTCTGTTGGACAACAATCTCAAGGCAATAGTGGAACTCCAACTTGGTTTGGACCTCCTTCTGGTGCTCCTACTGCATTTTTAACTGCTATTGGCGGTGGTGGAGGTGGATCTTCAAGACCAGGTGCTGCTGCTTTTCCTGGTCTTTCTGGTGGTTCTGGTGGTGGTGCATCTTATTACCCAGATTCTCCTGCATCTTCACCAGGACCTGCTTCCCAACCAACGACTTGGAGTGGACCACCTTTATGGACACCTGGATCAACAATTACTGGGTATGCAAATGCTGGTGGAAATTACGGCCCTGCATCTGCCGGTGCGGGCGGAGGTGGTGCAGGACAAGCAGGTAATACTACAGGATTTGGAAATGGTGGAAATGGGCAACCATTTCCTACTTTTTCTGGACCAAGTTTTCCATCAACACCAGGGGTTTATGGTGGAGGTGGAGGCGGTGCAGGTCCAGGAACACCTAATTCGGGTGGGACTGGTGGTGGTGGTGTAGGATCATCCACCTCCCCCGCTGCTGGCACCAATGGTATTGAATATACTGGCGGTGGAGGTGGTGGAGGATGGGCATATGCTGGTGGTACAGGTGGTGCTGGTGGTTCTGGCATTGCTTTCGTTGTTGTTCCTTCAGCATCTTCACCAAGAGTATCAACACCAGCACCATCAGCACCAGCAGGTGATGGATCTGGAAATATAGTTTATATTTTTACTGTAACCAGTGCAATTACATTTAGTTAAAAAATTATTAGTCATAAGAACTCTCAAACAATGAAATGATTACCCATCATTCATAAGAACATAAATAACTAAAAAGTATCATAAGATGTCGCAGTTAAATGTAGATACCATAAAAAATAGGTTAGGAACAGCAGGACCAGTTGTTCCATCATTAACTGTCACTAATAATGCGACTGTTGGTGGGGCACTTACAGTCACCGGAAACTTTACTGTTAATGGAACTCAAACCATTGTCAATACAACAAGTTTAGAAATCACAGATAAGAATATTGGTATTGGTAGTACAAGTTCTCCAACTGATGCACTTGCTGATGGTGCTGGTATTACGATTTATGGGTCTACAAATAAAACAATCACCTGGGAAAATGACACTGGATGCTTTGAGTATAATCAACCAAGTAAGTTTAAGGGTGTCATTGAGACTGTATCCACTGCATCTACTTATGACCTAGGTGGTGGTAGAGTTGTTCTTGAGTTAGATGTAAGAAATGCAACGACTTATACTCACAGTCTAACGAATGGTACAGTAGGTATTGTATCCTTTAAGAATATGCCTGCGGATACTGGTGTTTCTAATGGTACAACAATCACTGTCCTGTTTACTCAAAACGCAACAGGAACTGCAAATACAACAGTAGCAACTGGTATTGGTACTAACTGTTTTATTGTTGGATTTGAGGATGGTGCAACAGTTGCTGGTATCTCAACAAGAGCACTGGTAGGTAGTGCAACGACTGTAACACTCTCAACAACTGGTAGTGATAGAGACTTTGTATCCTTCTTCGTACATTATACTGGTGGTACGAATACTACTGCATCAAGTTATCAGGTTTATGCCACCAAGAACGGTGGATTCCGTCAAGGAACCGTAGGAGTTTGATATTATGGCACCTCTTTTTACTGGGTTGAGATTGGGTTTTGGTAGAAGTGCTGAGGTTGCTGGTGGTGGACCTCCCATTTTAACAGTCATAAAACCGGATACAACAACCACAACAATAGATCTAGCAACAGCAGATTTTAATTTTTCTACTGCAGGACCTTATACGATAACACTTTCTACTCCTGCATCAGTATTGTTAAGAACTTGGGGTGCTGGCGGAAGAAATGATTATATAAACCAGGATAGTGGTGGTGGTGGATTTGCAGAAGGCACAATGACTTTGCAATCTGCAACAACTTATTATGTTGTTGTTGGGTCCGGCGGAGGCACTGCTCCAACATATGCTCCAGGAAATGCTCCTATTCCTTATGGTGGTGGTGGTTCTAATAATAATCCACTTGGAGGATCTGGTGGTGGTTTTTCTGGAATGTTTATATCATCTGTTTCTCAAGCAAATTCAATTTTGATTGCTGGTGCCGGTGGTGGGTGTTATGGTAATGGATCTGGTGGAGGAGGAGGAGGAACAACAGGACAAAATGGTGGTGGATTTGGTACAGCAGGCGGTGGAACTCAAAGTGCCGGAGGAGCTGGTGGTATTGGTGGTGGCGCAACTGGAACTGCCGGATCTGCATTAACTGGTGGAAAAGGAGGAGCAGCACCTGGTGCTAGTGGAGGTGGAGGAGGATATTATGGCGGTGGTGGTGGTGGTGGAGGAACTGGTTCAGGAGATTATGGATCTGGAGGTGGAGGATCTGGTTATACAAATCCAACTTATATTTCTTCTCCAGTATTAACACAAGCAACTAGTTATTTGGCTGCAAATAATTCATCACCCGATAGACAAAACGCAGGAAATGGTGCTAGTTCAACTCCAGCTAATGGACAGCCTGGAAGATTTATTATTAGAAAAACTTAAATAATGACACTCACATTGACACTCTTCCAAACCTGATATATAATACTCCTGAATACATTATAAGGAGGATGACCCCTTGGCCTTACAATCCGTCTGGTACTACTCGAATCTAGACCCAGATATCGTAAATATCATAGAACGAGACCTCACAGAGAACTTTGATCCCTCAATGGGTGACTCAAAATTATATGGTGATGCTCTCAACAAAGAAAAAAGAAACTCACAAAACACCTGGATTCCTACAACTCACTGGGTTGCTGGTTTTCTGTGGCACTATGTACAGAGAGCAAATCGTGAGAACTTTCTGTATGATTTGAGAAATATTGATGGTGAAAGTCTACAATATACTCGTTATGAGGCAGGGCAGTTTTATGGGTGGCATAATGATGCAGGACTTGCAACACAATATAAACCCCAATCAGTTGGTAATCGTGCAGAAGGACTTGCAAACGACTTTGTGAATGAGAACATTGAGTTGGTAAGGAAACTTTCATTCTCATTACAACTTTCGGATCCTGATTCGTATTCTGGTGGCAACGTACAACTTTTAGCAGAAGATGGGTCCTCATATATTGCCCCCCGTAAAAGAGGAACGATTGTACTTTTTGATTCTCGTACTCAACACAGAGTTCTTAAAGTTACTAAAGGCTGCCGCCGTTCCATTGTCGGTTGGGTATGTGGTCCGCGTTGGAAATGAAGGACATCGGTGGAGGTAACATAAATACCAATACCTGAACAGGTTGCACTTTCAGGAGGAGGGTGAAAGTCCCTCCTTTTTAGCATAAATATTATTGCAACCTGTTTAGAGTAGAAATGAATTACTTAAGGACTTATTGTAATTTAATAAGGAACGCGGAGAATAGAAATACTCCAAAAGTTTATACTGAAAAACATCACATTTTTCCAATAAGTATTTACGGAAAAAATAATAGAGTTGTAAAACTTACTGGAAGAGAACATTATATTGCTCACGTATTATTAGAAAAAATTTGTATTAAAAGATATGGAGTAAATCATTGGAAAACACATAAAATGACTTATGCACATTGTATGATGAAAAGAAGTGGATATTTTAACTCATATCTTTATGAAGCAGCAAAAATTAGAAGAAATAATTTTTTAATAGGTAGATATGTGTCTCCAGAAACCAGACAAAAATTAAGTGATGCTAATAAAGGAAAAATTATTCCATTGGAAGTAAGAAAAAAAATAAGTGAATCAATAAAAGGTGAAAAAAATTATAATTTTGGAAAAAATCTTTCAAAGGAAACACGAGAAAAAATTAGCGAAACTAAAAAATTAAACTATCAAATAGAAAATCATCCAAACTATGGAAAAAATTTGTCACTAGAAACACGAGAAAAAATTAGTAAAAGTAGTATGGGGAAAGTAATTTCTAATGAAGTTAGAAAAAAAATTAGCGAATCAATAAAAGGTGAAAAAAATCATATGTTCGGTAAATCAATACCGGATGAAATAAAACAAAAGATTAGTGAAAAATTAAAAGGAAATCCAATATTAGAAGAAACCAAAATAAAAATAAGTCAAGCACATATTGGCAAAAAATGGTGGAATAATGGACATATAATTAAATTTGTAGTAGAATGTCCGGGTGATGAATGGACTTTAGGAAGATTATCTTTTAATTGGTCTTACGAAAGTCGCAAAAAAAGATCTGGAAAAGGTAATTCAAACTATGGTGTAAAAACAAGTCCAGAAAAAGCAGAAAAAATTCGTAGGTCTAATTCAAAATATACTTACAAATGCATCAGTCCTTCTGGAGAAGAATATATCACTTATAGTATGAAACATTTTTGTGAGCAATACAATTTAACAAAACCAAGTATGCTTGCTGTTGCTCATAATAAAAAAACAGATTATAAAGGTTGGAAAGTTGAAATTTTATCTACAAAGGAGGAATAAACTATGGAACAAATGAACGAACTGCAACTGCAATGGCAGGAAAGGACGAATACCGGAACTTCTTGGACTCATAATGAAAGTTTTGATAAGAATGGATACCTGGTTATCAAGGACTTATGGTCTGTTGATGAGTTATATCATCCACTACCGGTAGAAACAGGACAGATTAACTATTGGGGTAAGAATATAGATCAGTTTAACCACGATCCAGTAGAGCAACAAGTAGAAGGCTCTCTGGCAAGATATAATCACCCACAATATCGTCAAATACATACTGGTATTCGTCTCAAACTGGAGGAAGAAATCGGTAGGAAACTTTATAACACATATTTTTATGATCGTTTTTATAAAAGTTCACAAGCACTAAATCGTCATGCCGACAGAGATGCCTGTGAGATTTCTGTAAGTATTCACATTTCTACTGATTTGGAAGAACCTTGGGCGTTTCGTATCAAAACTCCCGATACTTATACTGATAAAAAGAAAAAGGATGTAGTATTGGTTCCTGGTGAATGGAGAGACTTGTATCTAGAACCAGGTGATGGTGTTCTTTATAAGGGCGCAGAAAGACCTCACGAAAGAATACCGATGCCTTATGGGAAACCGAGATTTGGTAAGAAGAAAAAATCTTGCTACTATCATCAAATATTTTTTCATTATTGTCTCCAAGACGGCAGCCGCGCACATTGTGCCTGGGATAAAGCACGTTGAGGTATGAAAACTCCACTCTTCTCTTACTCTTCTTATCAGTATCAAGTTGCTGATTGGGACTTCAAACGCAAAGGACTACTCAATAGAATCAACTCTCAAAAGTTT
>Ga0209296_1001429_pt1 | contig 18322 bp, 23 predicted proteins | sample S_130206_EF_Meta_FD_187319 | JGI IMG/M metagenome (GOLD analysis project Ga0209296, IMG submission 187319) | Freshwater microbial communities from Lake Simoncouche, Canada to study carbon cycling - S_130206_EF_MetaG (SPAdes) (version 2) | ecosystem: Environmental > Aquatic > Freshwater > Lake ...
ATGTGGAACCTGCCTATGAGGTTCAACCCGTTCGTCCCATACCCCCTACCAATGGATTTGGATTTAATGTATGAACAATGAAGACCTGCAATCATTTATCACTGCCTTTGATGATTTTATGAAACACTTTGAGACCGAAGAACTTTACTATGAAGGACGTAAGGTTTATGAGAATCACCGTGCCGAAGCACGACGCATTCAAGAAGAAGAAATTGAATCAAAGGCTGCCGAACTAGAGGTAACCTGTGATTATTATATGATGGAGTTCATGTGAAACAGGAAATGAAACTACTTCTGGCAATGTCACAGGTGGATGGTATTCTCAAACTCATTCATCATAATGAGTATGAGCAGTATTTCATTTCACATTTGATTCCGATTCGTACAGAACTTAACCGACAGTTGACAAATGCCAAACAATGTACTACAATGAAGGAGTAATTAATCAAAAAAATGAAAACGATTTATCTTATTGACTACTGGGTTCCTTTTCCTTCTTCTGAGTACGGTGGAATGATCAGTGTGATTGCCAAAGATGATAAGGAGTGCTTTGATCTTCTTTCTGAGTTTCCAAACTTTGATGAGTCTTATGATGATCGCATGATGGGAAACATTGTCAAGGCTCCTAAGTTTGCTCTTGCCAATGATGATGAAGAGTCCCGTATTGTTGATGCATTCCTGACCTGATGATACCTGAGTTTCCACATAAAGCACCAAAGGATTATAGTTATGAATTTGAGAGTTGGAATACCTCTACTGTTCGCATTCTTTTGTCTTGCAGTAGGCAATTCGATTATAATCTTGGTGCCTCAACCAAAACTGTCTGGGGGTTTTATAAACCAAAGAAGCGCACCTATTATGCACCAGTCAATGCAAAGACAATTGGTAAGGAAGTAAGTATTCATTCTACGACTCCTTATACGGCTATGCAACTCAAACAAACTCCACTTACTGCTGCCTTTGTATGAACACTTTCTATTCGGGATTGAATGTTAGGTATAAGGATCATGTTGGTTTTGTCAATTTTGTATGTGACAAGTATATTACTGTTTGCATCAAAACTTATGAGCATAGGTCAAGAGATGTGTGTTTGTTAGTCTATCCTGATCAGTGGAAACAAGTACAACTACTAAAGGAATCAGAGAAATGAAACATCGTACAATCTGGAAATGGTTTGCGATGGCACTTGGAGAGAAGGCATCCAAGTGTGATAAAGAGTCTGATATTGTGGCAAGGATTCGTGCCACCATTTTTCTCACATACTTAATCACTAATTGCTTTATTGTAGCAGGAGTAGTACGACACTGGAATGACCAACAACATCAAGTATCAGGTAGTGTATCTCAAACCAAAGAAAAAATCATATTCAAGACAGGTGGTTACGTTTTATAGTATTGAGGATGCATCATATTATGAACAGAACATTCAATTACAAGGATGTAAAGAAACCGAAATTATTCCATTATTTTCAGATTAAATTATGAATCGTCATCGTTTTATTGCAGGTAAGGCATATAGTTTGTATATGTCTAATAGTAGGCAGCAGCTCAGTCCTCAGGATGCACTATGGCATACTGATCAGTATCTGGAAGTCAATCCTAATTGTACTGATGAGGAAGCCATTGATGGAGTGGTAAAATCACTGATTGAGGGTGAATAAGGTGCTATTTAATTGTTTTTAACCTTATTTTAATTAATTAATGTATTAAAAAACATATATTACTGTTTTTAATGTCTGTGGAAAAACTGTGGAAAACTTGTTGAATAGTGTGTTATACTGTGGAAAACACTCTGTATGTGGTGTGATCAATGTATCAAAAGCGGAGTGTTTAATGCATCAAAAAAGGTCTCTGGGTATTGTGTTTAAGGTCTCATAAAGGTCTCCAGTTCTTGTGAGTAAAGCGAGCGTAGCATAAGAACCGCAATTTGTCAAGCCCCACCCCACAAAAATGCCACGAGATCCTCACAAAACTCTACGAGACCCTTACGAGATGTCTCGGCGAAATATACATAAAACGTCATAATTCTCGGCGAGCATCATATATACATACAACAATCTCGTACGAGACATCAGGTATCATACTTGCATCTCGCCGAGATATGTGCTATAATCATAGAGTACTCACACAATCCCACGAGATATGTACGACGACTACGATCTTGATTACATGTACACAAACGATTATGCACGAGATCATGATGAGGATGTGCGAGATCATGATGAGGATTATGCGCGAGATACACACGATTTCGGCGCACTAGCATATCGTCATTACGCATAATATCATAACATCGCACGAGAATTATGATCACAACACACAAGCGCACAGTTACGGTTACATTAGACATCACGTGTTATGATGATCTAGATGTAGAGAATATGGACTGGAAAGAGCTACTAGAACTCGAAGGAGACGAGGAAGTTCATTGTAGCATCAAAGACCACGATCCGTTCTAGTCTTGTGCCAGTTGTATAAGTGTCACATAACCCCTTGCGGATGGATCTGCGAGGGGTTATATTACATTCGTTGCTGACACAAACACCAATGAAAACCAACACCCAATTCACAATCAAACTGGATCTGGAAGAGATGACAATTCTTCGTGATCTTGTGCGAATTGGTATGAAATCAAAGTACTATCGTGATTATATCAAAGAAGAGATTGATGATCTCGAATGTGAAGAAATCCGTCATCATAATATGCTGGCAGTTACACAGTTTGTGAATCTGAGCCCTGTGAATTCAATTGAGGCGATGTTTGATACAAAATTGTTTGAGGGTGTTGTGACAGTCTGAGAAGTGGCACAAGGGGGGTTGCAATGCCCCCCAGATCCTGATACATTACATTCGTTCCTGAAATTCCTCCAATGTCCGTGACCTTCCAAGCAAACTACAAAGAAGTCTTTGCACTTGAAACTGTTGAGAAGATTGATGAATTGGTAGAAGACAATTACGATCTGGATGATATCCTGGAGTTCATTGATCAGAACTCTGAGGCAGCATTTCTTGAGTATTATGAGGAGTATTGCTCTGCAGGCGAGAACATTGGTTACGATGTAGTTGATGCATTCGTTAAGTATCACGGTTCAATGAGTTATGTTGAGCACGTGGAAGATGCCTATCGTGGTTGTTATGATGATGAGGAAACTTTTGCCGAAGAATATTATACTGAAATTTACGGTGAAGTTCCATCCTTCCTAGTCGTTGATTGGGAAGCAACCTGGAATTCTTCACTTCGTTATGATTTTGATTTCGTGGAAGGTCATATGTTCCTAAGCAGTTTCTGATTAATCTGGGAGGCAGCAATTGTCTCCCATTTTTTATACCTAAGTCAGCTGCCCCTGTGCCAATTCGTAAAGTGGCACAACCCCCATAGACTTTTGCCCCGATCCGTTCTACATTACATTCGTACCTGAGAGACCCACAATGTTTGATGAACTTTGGTCCGAGATTCAAGATGCTCCTGGTGAGATTTTTGATATGGACATTCCCGAACTTCGTGACGAGAAGTTTGATGTGAATGAGTACCTCAATTCTAACTACGATTACTGAAATGACCAAAACTTCTCTCACTTCTGACGACATTCAAAACCTTCTTACTCTCATTGACTTTCATGATGATTGGGATGAGGTAAAAGAAGTCTGGGGTTTTGATATTGAACCCCTGTTTGATAAACTCCATGCCATGCTTGAAGATGCCTGAAACTATGACATTCACTGGTGACGCTGTTACCTTCCTTGGTTTGATTGGTGTAATTAGCACCGCAATCATCGTGATTACGGTGTTTCGTTCCTTCGGTAATTCTCCTCTTCGTAAATGACATCAACAATTTACGTTCGGTTCTCTTATGATGACAAAGTTTCGGAGGAAGTTCCTATTCACGTTGGTCTAGATCTATCAAAGAACTCTAACAGAAAACGGTTACTCAATCGTCTGTTAAAGTCTAATCCTAACGTCACCGAAGTTTCTTTTCTCAAATGACACTCACCACCCTACGACTTACTGAAGTTCAGTTTGATTTTGATGATTTAGATTTCACCCCAGAACAACAACAAGAAGTTATAGATTCTGTTCTTGGTGGTACTTTTGATTTTGAGTTTGATGATGACGTTGATGAGGAAACTGTTGCTATGGCATTAGTTGAAGAGGTGACAGATTACACTGGTTGGTGTGTCTGTTCTCTCGATTATGTGACAGTTGCCTAACTGCCCACCAACTGCCCCAGACCCCCCAATTCCGTGCCATACTATCGGTATGAAACAAACCAACTCCAACCCCTACGTCGCAACCCTGATTGAAATGGGATACGATGAGGCAGACTGCCGCATGGTCTCCGTTGCTGGTCAGGATGCCACCTATCCCCGCACGATCCACGGGCGGACCTTTGAGACCAAAGCAGAATACGATGAGGCACTGGCAGACTTCCTCAACGGGATGTGACAGTTCCGGAACTGACCACCAAACCACCCATTGCCCTCAAAACCTGGTATTCTAAAGGAATGAAAAACACCCATCTAGAACACGCCGAAGATTCTATCCTGACGGGCGATCTGTCAGTGTTAGATTGGTTCGTCAATCCTGGTCATCTCAGTGTTAAGATTGACGGAGCTCCTGCTATAGTCTGGGGCACGAATCCTGCAACTGGAAACTTCTTCGTCGGGACCAAATCTGTCTTCAACAAAGTTAAAATCAAAATCAACGAATCTCATGATGAAATTGATGCGAACCACAACGGTCAAGTTGCAGAAATTCTCCACGCTTGTTTTAATTTTCTTCCTTTTACAAACACCATTTATCAAGGGGATTTTATCGGGTTTGGTGGATTTTCTGAATACACCCCCAACACCATCACCTATCAGTTCCCTGAGGTAATTGAGCAGCAAATTATCATTGCACCTCACACTTGCTATTATGCTGAGAAGGATCTTCGTGATGCTGTAGCAATGCCTGATCGTAGCATCTGGAATGATACCGACACGGTGAAGTTTGTGCAACCTACTGCCTCTATCTTTGCTGGTGCCGAATACTTTGCCGACCTTAAAGAGGTGTGCAAGTTTGCTAAGGTAATGGCACTTGGCGTTGAGTTTGTAGAACCTAAAGTTGCTGCCAAAATCAAACAGCAACTCAATGCCTGCATTCGTGAAGGTAAGGAGATCAATCCTGATGACTTTGAGAATGCCAACCTGATCAGTTTCTGGAAGTTGGTAAAGTCTATCAAAGAGGATGCATTGTACCTCTGCCGCAATGATGGACCCGCAGCATACATCAACGGCAACCGAATTGATGCCGAAGGTTATGTGATGACCAATGAGTTTGGTATGTTCAAACTGGTCAATCGTGAGGTCTTCAGCTATGCTAACTTCAATCAGGGGAGGTTCCAGTGTGCCAATTGACAAGGTGGCACACACCCCCTGGCAATGACCCCTAGGGGGTGCCATAATATGTTCATAAGGGGAGGAACGGCGGGAGCAATCCCACAGACCCCTTTCCACACTGTAGGGGAGATCGGTGCCCCATCTCAAACCATTTCACCTTTAGAATGAAAACTTCCACCAAGTTCGTGATCATCAAAGAGTGCGGCAATTGGGTCAAAACTGCCAAAGAAGTTCAAAAACCGATTAACTCCTGGGATGCTATTACCAAAATGATTGATGATATTTTTGATCAGTCAATGGAGGATTATGCTATCCTGCACAAACCCTTCAATCTGCGCCTGATGTGACAGCTGGGAAACTGGCACAACCCCCCCTAGACCACACCCCCTGACCTGCTACAATTAACACATCAACCAAAGGAGACCAACCAATGCGGAAGATCGAACGCCAAATGAACGCTGCCATCACCAACAAGGTTGATTGGAAACTGAAAAACACTGAAGTTCAGTTTATCGACGGCGTGAGTTTTGTATTCCTTCACGGGAACAAAATTGCAGAAGTCGGCGACAACTTCCTTCGCCTCTTTGATGGCGGTTGGCAGACCACTACCACCAAGTCCCGCCTGAATGCTATTCTTCAGGAGCACGGATTGCCTGGCGAATGTGTATTCCAAAAGAACTGGACTTGGTTCCTTCGGTCTAAGTGGGGAACTGAATTCTCTGTGATTCCTTTCTTCTCCTCCATGCGCCTGGCATAACATCAAAGAGAATGGGATGCGCTCTAAAGACACCCTCACTCAAACCACCCTGTTTTACACTTTATCATGACTTTTGAAATTGCCTCTGCTCTGCTGAACCGTGCCAACACTGGCGCCGATCTGCTGCAGATCCTGGACAGCATCGCCGCCGATCAGGAGGCGGGCACTGTAACCGATACCGATGGCACTCCCATCATCTGGTGACAGTCTGACAGCTGGCACACCCTCTGCCAAACCGGCGGGGGGTTGCCTGTAGGATAAGGAAGAACCAAACGACCTCACCCCCTCATGACCAGCAACACCTACAACGGTTGGGCAAACTACCAGACCTGGAATGCTGCCCTTTGGATCGGCAACGATGAGTTTCTGTACAACACCGCCAAGGCGTGTGTAGAGTACTGCGGCACCGATGAGACCCCATGGAAGAAGTTCGTCCGTTGCATGACCGATGGTCAGATCGGGCGGATGCTGGGGCAGACCCGCGATGGGGTCAAGTGGAACGACCCCGCAATTGATGAGGCAGAGATGCTGGGGATGATGGGCGAGCTCTAAGGGGTCGCCCCCCCCGTTCCGTGCTACAATTCACAAGTAACCAACCAACCAAACCGATGGCACTCTACAACCAAGCATCCGACCTCGTGACCCGTCAGACCGTATGGGTGGGCACCAAGGTGAGCAACCTTCCCAAATGGAACGGCGACGAATTGGTGGAAGCGGGCAAAGGTCAGGCGAACACCCACACCCGTGGATGGCAGGATGATGGGTTGCCTGCTGCTGAGTTGGCAGACATGCACACCTCATGGCAGGGATGGTCTGGGCCCGGCAATCGGTACTATTGCAACCCAGAGGCAAAGCGACTCTCCTTCGCTGCCTGACCCACTCCCTGCCCCCTGCCCTTCGGGGTGGGGGGCATCCTTATAGGTTCGTGTTTGGCAGTTATGCGGCGCCGCCGTCCGCCCCCGGCGCGGCGCGCGTTGAAAAACGCAACACTACCCTAACCTACAAAGTGTTACCCAAGCGAGATAAGTATCAGGCACAATATAAAAAAATTTTCACCATAAAAAATCATTCCTCAAGTTTGATAATTCATATATAAGGTGAAAAAGCAAAAAATATTTCTTGCCAATGAAAAAAAATTTCGGAGAAAATATTCAGCCCGTACAGGTCGATCCAATTACTGGAGAGTACTATGTCAATATTCCTGAATGGATGATTAATGAGCTCTCTTGGTATGAGGATACAGAGGTAGAATTCAATCTGGATGGAAATGAGATTGTGATTACCGAACACGAGGTGGATTGACAATTGCTACATAATACTGTATGATATTGAAGTAATTACACTCAATTATGGCTAAAGGATTTACTGTTAAAGCAAAAGCACCCATCGCAAAAACTGCAGATCAAGAATGGGACTATGACTTGGCAAGACAAATGGTTCAAGGCAAATCGGTCGTATTTTGCCTACCAGGAAGAGGAGTTTCTTATACCTATCTGAAGAACTTCGTACAACTCTGTTTTGATTTGGTTCAGGCAGGAGCAAGTATTCAGATTTCACAAGACTATTCTTCAATGGTGAACTTTGCACGTTGCAAATGTCTTGGAGCAAATGTACTACGCGGTCCTGATCAAATTCCCTGGGACGGCAAACTCAAATACGATTGGCAACTCTGGATTGATTCTGACATTGTATTCAACACTCAGCAATTCTTCCAACTGGTTCTAATGGATCGTGATATTGCATCCGGCTGGTACTGTACCGAAGATGGTAATACCACATCAGTCGCACACTGGATGGAAGAAGATGACTTCCGCAATAATGGTGGCGTAATGAATCACGAAACTCTTGAAACGATGAGTAAGCGTCGTAAGCCATTTACAGTTGATTATGCTGGATTTGGTTGGCTACTGATCAAGAACGGAGTGTTCGAACATCCCGAAATGAAGTATCCTTGGTTTGCTCCTAAGATGCAAGTCTTTGAATCTGGTGAGGTTCAGGATATGTGTGGAGAAGATGTAAGCTTCTGTTTGGATGCAAAGGAAGCAGGATTTGAAATCTGGTGCGATCCTCGTATCAGAGTTGGTCACGAGAAGACACGAATTATCTAAGGTTGAATGTCTAACAATTCTACGAAATACAATATCATATGTAAGGGGCGTAAAATTTACTCCAATCTTACAGAAGAAGAATATTTCAATACAATGGAGGATCTGGCAATGGAATTCTACCAGTCAGGTTCTCCACATCCCGAAGAACTTGAAACTGAAATTATGGAGATTACTTATGGCAGTTAAAAAATCACTGAGTGGTGCGAAGCTCATTGAGTCTCGTCCCAAAAACACTCGTCAAGGGTGTGGTTCTAATACTAAGTATGCCGCTACGTCTCGTAACAGAGCTCGTAAAAAGTATAGGGGTCAAGGAAGGTAATGTATCTACTAGATGGAAATGATGAATGGAAAAATATTCATCAGGACGATCTATGGATTTATAATAAATTATTTCTAAGTCGGGTTTTGGGTTATAACTGTGGTCCTGTTGGAGTCCCAGTTCCCAAACCCGACTTTTATATTATTCGTCCATCTTTCAATTTGCTTGGTATGGGGCGCTTTGCTCGTCAAGAATATGTGTATGAATGGACCGATCACTTTCATCCATCAGAATTTTGGTGCGAAATTTTCAATGGTGAGCATTTAAGTGTAGATTTTAAAGATGGTCAGTCAGAATTAGTGGTTAGAGGAGAAAAAGATAATACGGATCCTCTTTATAAATGGAGAAAATGGGAAAAAATAAATCAAAAGATTGAATTTCCTCCAATTTTATTAAAATTAAAGGGAGATTATGAATGGATTAATTGTGAATTTATTGGTGGAAATCTAATCGAAGTTCATTTTCGCCAAAATCCAGACTTTAGATATGATAATACCATAGCAATACCGGTATGGAATGAAGAAAAGGTAGAAAATATGCAAAATTATACATTCATAGAAGATAAAGATTATCATCGTAAGGGTTTTTATATTAAATAAATAAAATTTCGTAGGAATATAAGAATTGAAACAATTTTCGATGGGTAAGCACCTTCTCTTAGAGGTGTATGATGTAAAATTCAATCTTCTAAATGATGGAATTGCCATTCAGGAGGCAATGGAGCACGGTATTAAACGTGCCGGAATGACAATTCTCAACATTTATCAACATTGTTTCATCCCACAAGGTATTACAATCGTCATTGCACTCTCAGAAAGTCACGTTTCTTGTCATACCTGGCCAGAGGAAGGTACAATTGCCATCGATGCCTATACCTGTGGCACCGGAAATCCAAAATTGATCGTGCTAGAACTATTAAAATATCTAAATTCGGACAATTATAAATTTCGGGAACTGGATCGTTAAATAGAGATAAGGAGATAGCAACCTCCTTTATAAAAGTTCTGTTTTATTCATTAAAACAGGAGCTAAAATGTCCAACTTACCAGTCGATAGAGACTCAGATTATATGAGAGAAATGTGGGGAACCTCAAAATTAATCACAGATTATGATTCAACTCCTCCACAACGTGTAATCCAAGAGATTATGCACGATACGGCACCAAAACATAACTTCAAAAAACAGATTGAATTGCACGAAAAAATCCGTAATGATGAAGATTATGATGATTGGTCATATGGGACCGAACCATCCTATGGATCACCCTGGAAATAACTATAAATAAAGGGAGAACTTTTTTGTCCGATGGCAATTCAAAGGATATCTAGATCATTTAAAGATATTAGTTTATCCTTTGAACCCCATCCGGTGACAAAGGATTTACCCGTATTACTTAATGAAAATGCGATTCGTAGATCCGTTAGAAATCTGGTAGAGACTGAACTTACCGAGAGATTTTTTAATTCATCTCTTGGATCACAAGTTTATTCTAGCCTATTTGATTTTGTTGATTATGGTACTGCGACAAATATTCAGGCACAGGTTGAGGCAGTAATTACCAATTACGAACCCAGAGTTAATAATCTTCAAGTCTTAGTTGATCCACAACCAGATAATAATGCATTTTCAATTACTTTGATATTTGATATTGTCGGACAACAATTTCCAACACAAGAATTTTCATTCATATTAGAGGCAACCAGATAAAATGCCTTTTACTAAGTTTACAAATCTAGATTTTGATCAGATAAAAGCGTCCATCAAAGATTATCTCCGTGCGAATTCTAACTTCACGGACTTTGACTTTGAAGGATCAAACTTTTCAATTCTGATTGATACGCTAGCGTATAATACATATATCACAGCATTTAACTCAAATATGATTGTGAACGAATCCTTCTTGGATTCTGCAACACTCAGAGAAAATGTAGTTTCTCTTGCAAGAAATATTGGTTACGTTCCACGCTCTAGGACCGCCTCTAAGGCACTTGTTTCTTTTGACGCGCAAATAGATGCAGCAGTCAGTAGTGCCACCCTCACGCTCCAAGCAGGTCTCGTATGTGTAGGAAGTGTTGATAATACCTCCTACATTTTTTCAATACCAGAAAACTATACGGCAAATATTACCAACTCAGTAGCTTCATTTACAGATCTAGAAATTTATCAAGGAACATTTCTCAAAAAACAATTTGTAGTTGATGGGTCATTGGACCAGAGATTTGTTATTGATAATTCATATGTGGATACATCAACCATTAGAGTTTATGTAAAGGGTCCTACAGATAGTGGAAATGGGATTGAATATGCTCTTGCCAATAATATTTTTGAAGTTAATGGAACCTCCAACATCTATCTGATCCAAGAAGTTCAGGATGAAAAATATGAACTTCTGTTTGGTGATGGAGTTATTGGTAGAAAACTAGATAATAATTCTGTCATTACAGTATCATACATTGTTACTGATGGTAAGGAAGGTAATGGTGCCTCAAGATTCTCCTTTTCAGGAACATTCAGAGGTTCTGCGGATCAACCAATTACTTCCAACAATGCAATTTCAATCACAACTGTTCAATCTTCCCAAAATGGTGGAGACATCGAATCAATTGATTCTATCAAATATTTTGCACCAAGAATTTATTCAAGCCAATATCGTGCAGTAACGGCAAGAGATTATGAGGCAATCATCAAATCAATTTATCCCGATACAGAATCTGTTTCGGTAATTGGTGGTGAAGATTTGGATCCGCCAGAATATGGAACAGTATCAATTAGTATTAAACCAAAAAATGGTACATTTGTTTCTGACTTTAATAAATCACAAATCTTATTCAAGTTAAAGCAATATTCCCTTGCTGGAATTAATCAAAAGATTATGGATCTTAAAATTCTCTATGTTGAGATTGATTCATCAATTTACTATAATTATTCTCAAGTTTCATCCGTAAATGATTTGAGAACTAAAGTTCTTCAATCTTTAACAACTTATTCAAATTCTGTCGATTTGAATAAGTTTGGTGGGAGATTTAAGTATAGTAAAATACAACAAATCATTGATAATACTGATGTGGCAATTACATCAAATATCACAAAGGTCAAAATTAGAAGAGATTTAAAAGCACTTCTAAATCAGGCAGTTCAATATGAATTATGCTTTGGCAATAGACTGCACATTAATCCTTTAGGTTCTAATATTAAATCAACTGGATTTACAATTTCTGGACAGTCTGGAACAATTTATATTATGGATACTCCAAATAAAAATGCTAATGGAACTCTTGATGGAAGCAATAAAGGAGTTTTGGCATTGTTCAAATATGACCAAAGTGGAAATGTTCAAATAATTTCCAAATCAGCTGGGTCCGTAGATTATTCAAAAGGTGAAATTATTCTTGGACTTCCTGAATATATTATTATTACATCGACGGAAAAAGGTAATGATATAATTGAAATCCAAGCATATCCAGAATCAAATGATATTATTGGATTGAAAGATTTGTATATCTATTTTGACGTTACAAAAAGTTCAATAAATATGGTTAAAGATGTTATTGCATCTGGAGATAATATATCTGGCGTGACATTCTCACAAGATTATTACACATCAAGTTATTCCAATGGAGATTTAACGAGGTCATAAGATGATAGAAACTGGTTTTGATGCTAGGGTAAAAGTTCAGCAAATTGTAGAAAATCAATTACCAGAGTTTATATTAGACGAAAGCCCAAAATCCTCAGAATTTTTAAAGCAATACTACATCTCCCAAGAGTATCAGGGAGGTACGATTGATATTGCCGAAAATTTAGATCAGTATCTAAAACTTGATAATCTGATTCCTGAAGTTGTTGTAGGCATTACCTCCCTATCAGCGAATCTATCCTCAACTTCCGGAATAGTTAGCGTAACAAGTACAAAAGGATATCCAAATCAATACGGACTTTTAAAAATTGATGATGAAATCATCACCTATACTGGAATTACCACCAATACTTTCACTGGATGTATTAGAGGATTTAGTGGAATTACCAGTTATCATGCACCAAATGATCAAGAAGAATTGGTATTCAGTCAAACTAATACCTCGACTCATACCGAAGGATCTAAGGTAGAGAATCTAAGTTCCCTATTCCTGAAAGAATTTTATAAGAAAATTAAATATACCTTTACTCCTGGACTTGAGGATAAGGATTTTATTCCAGAATTGAAGGTTGGAAATTTTATAAAACAGGCAAGAGATTTTTATAAATCAAAAGGTACAGATCAGTCATTTAGAATTCTTTTTAATATTCTTTATGGAGTAAATCCTAAAGTTATTGATCTAGAGCAATTTCTAATTAAACCGTCATCTTCAGTTTTTATAAGAAGACAACTTGTTGTTGCAGAAAGAATTTCTGGAGATCCAAATAAACTTGTTGGTCAGACGATTAGAAAATCAACCGACTATGGAACTAATGCTTCAGTTTCAGAGGTTGAAATTTTAACTAGAAAAAATAAAGTTTATTATAAACTTGGTCTTTATGTTGGATTTGATGAAAATACACAGATTCAAGGCGATTTCAATATTTCACCAAAAACAAAAGTTGTAGAAAATGTATCTCCTGGATCATCAGTTATTACTGTAGATTCCACACTTGGTTTTCCTGCTTCTGGGACAGTTGTATCTGGAAATAATACTATTTCATATGCTGAAAAGACTATTAATCAATTTTTAGGATGCTCTAATGTAGAGTATGCAATTGCAACTGCTGATGATATCAGATCCGATGAAACTTATTATGGATATGAAGATAATGATCTAACCAAAAAAGTTGAGATAAGAATCACTGGAGTTATTAGTGATTTCACCAATTTAAATGATTTTGGACTATCAATTGAGGGTGAGGAAATGAAAGTTTCTCATCTAGGTAAGATTATTAAAAATCCAGAATTAAATAAAACTTACACGGAAACTGTTGCTAATTCATTTATTTACAATACTAGCTCCAGATATTATGTAAATTATTCGTCAGGATCATTTACTACAAATAGTACTGTTGATAAATCCAGTTTAATGTCTGGAGATTCAATTGAAGTTCTAATTAGAGGATCTCAAACTGTAGTCTCTTCTCCAGTAACTATTGCAACTATTACTACTATATCTGGTAATACTATTAATGTATCAAACCTTCTAGATTTAAATGATCAGACATTTGATCCCACAGATCCAAATAAAGTTTATTTTGGTAGAGATCTTGATATCAGAAGAAGAGTTAAAAAGGCAACCAGTTCTGGAACATCTTTAGATTATGGGAATGATACACTACTTTCGGATGTTCAAAATGTATATGATGATAATGAGGGAAATCTGTATGTAGCGTCAAATTCATTACCATCATATAATATAACACAAAATATATTTGAAATTGATATTCCTACGGCAAGTAACGTATATTTGCAGGATAAAAATCTTACTACTCAAAAATATTCAACAATCTCATTTGACTTTTCTACTGGATCCAGTAATGGATCTAAAGGATTTACTCAAGTACCATTCTTGACTGGTGATAAAGTTTTTTATTCTCCACAAAATATCCCGATTACTGGATTAGACGAGGGATTCTATTATGTTGAAGTTGTTAGTCAAACTAATATTAGGTTATATGCATCACAATCATTTATTGTAAGTGGTGACTATATTCCGTTAGATATTCCACTAAATGCAAATGGGTCACATACATTTACTTTAGCAGATCAAAGAACCAGAACTATTTCCGCACAAAAGTTATTGAGAAAAATTCCAGTTACTGGATTAAATCCAACAGACTCTGGTGATGTTACAACTCCTGGTCCAATTGGAATACTGATTAATGGTGTTGAAATACAAAACTATAAATCCTTAGATAAGGTTTATTATGGACCTCTGGAATCTGTCAATGTCTTAAATGGTGGTACTGGTTACGATGTTGTTAATCCACCAACACTAACTATTGAATCTGGAGTAGGAGTTACTGCTTTAGCCAATTCAGTTATAACTGGATCTATTGAAAAAATCTTTATTGACCCTCAAGATTTTGATTTAGATGTCGTTGTTTCTATTGCTGTTTCTGGAGGAAATGGAATTGGTGGAGTTTTTGAACCTATTTTAGAGAAGAGACGTAGGTCAATTTATTTTGATGCAAGAGACACTGATAATTCTGGTGGAATAGATTTAATAAATGAAACTATTACTTTTAAAACTAATCACAATCTTAGAGATAGAGATGCTATAATTTATAGTCCAAATGGTAATTCCCAAATAGGAATTGCTACCTTTGGTGGGTCAAATGCAAGTTCCGGTTCCTTTTTAAGAGATGGCACCATTTATTATACAAAAGTTGTTAATTCCAAGACAATTCAATTATATAACTCATTATCAGATTTTAATTCAGGTATTAATACAGTTGGTTTCACCACAATTAATACATATGGACTTCAAAAATTCCAAACTTTTGTTGCAAAAAATACTTTATCTCAAATTAAAGTAGTTGATGGTGGAAGCGGATATTCTAACAGAAAAGTAATTGTAAATCCAACAGGAATATCCACATTTGACCATACCATCAATTTTACTAATCATGGATTTAACAATGGAGATTTTGTAACATATACCTATGATGGTACTACAATCAGTGGTCTTTCTTCATCTAATCAATATAAAGTATTAAAGGTTGATATTAATAACTTTAGACTAGTAAATGCTGGAATTGGTGGAACATATCTTTCAGATTATCAGAGAGGAAAATATGTAAAATTCTCCTCTTCGGGATCTGGTTATCAATATTTTTCATACCCACAGATTAGTGCAACTGTTAATTATTCCATTGGATCTAATGGCAACTCTGTTGGTATAATAACAGCTACTCCAATTATTAGGGGATCAATTGTTGGTGCATACATTTACGAAGCAGGAACAAATTATGGATCTACAATTTTAAATTTTCATAAAAAACCCAAAATTTCTATTAATAATGGAACTGGTGCAGAGTTAGTTCCTGTAATTATAGGAGATACGATTCAATCAGTTCAAATAAAATATGGAGGTAAAAATTATTATTCTACTCCAGATCTCAATGTAATTGGAGATGGTAGTGGAGCAATATTAAGACCCTCTATTTCAAATGGAAAAATTGTTAAAGTTTTTGTTCAAAACGGCGGACAAAATTATACATCCGAAAATACATTTATTGATGTTGTACCTGCAGGTAAAAATGCAATTATTGAGGCATCCGTCAGATCTTTAACTTTAAATAATAACTATAGATTTAATAATTCTGAGATTATTTCGGGTGAAGATTCTCTACAATACTCTGTTGGTGGTTATATTTCTCAAGTAAGAAGTGCTGTTAATGATGATAGCCAAACTACAAATTCACATTCACCTTTAATTGGATGGGCATATGATGGAAATCCAATCTATGGTTCATATGGATATCCAGATCCAACTATTGTATCAGATTGTACAGTATTAAAATCTGGATATAGTTTAAATTCTGGTAACATTCCTAATAGACCTTCTTTAAGTAATTTTCCAGCAGGTTCCCTTGTTGAAGATTATGTATTCAATAACTCTGGTAATTTAGATTATTCAAATGGTAGATTTTGCAAAACCCCAGAATTTCCATTAGGTACATATGCATACTTTGCTGGAATAACAACAGGATCTACTCAAATTTTACCAGCATTCCCATATTTTGTTGGAAATAAATTTAAAAATAATTTTATTAGTGAAAATAGAACTTTAAACCAATCATTTGATTTTAACAATTCATCACTAATTAGAAATACTCTTCCATATAAAATCAATGATCAATATGCTGACAATGATTTTATTATAGAATCAAATGAAATAATAAATCAAAAGGTAATAGTTGATTCTATTTACAAAGGAAAGATTGAAGGATTTAATATTCTGAATTCTGGGGATGGATATTCTATTGGAGACAGTTTAGTATTTGATAATACTGGAACATATGGAAGCAATGTTGATGCAAAAATATTCAGTATAACTGGTAAGAGTATCGTCAATGTCAATACATCTATAGAAACTTATAATAATGCCATCTTTACTAGAAAAGATGGAAATTCCATTAACGCAACTATTTTACCATACCATACATTTTCCGATGGGGATAGTGTTACAGTATCCGGATTTTCAACATATTTAAATGTATTGAATGGATCTTATCCAATAGGAGTTACTTCGTATAGCACAACTTTGACAGTTGCCATGGCATCAAGCCCATCGGTAGGATTGATAACAGACATTTATGTTGCAAACGTTCCTCCAAATATTTCTATTGGCAGCAGCATTAGTGTCGGCATAGGATCAGAAATTCTCTCAATTATTTACATTTTTGATACGAATAACGTTATAAGAGTTAAGAGATCTTCTGTTGGACTTGCATATACTGCATCAACAATTATTAATTATCTTCCAGATACTATTACTATTAATAAAAAAACAGATTACTTTGATTCAACTTTAAATAATAAGGTATTCTTTAACCCAACAGAAACAGTTGGTTTGGGAACATTAGTTGGTATTGGAACAACAGTTCGTTATAAACTTAATGGGCAAAATTATGTTGGTATTGGATCAACAGGAACTTCTTCTCTTCTGAGGACAGTCCCAACACAAAGCATTTATATTAAAAATCACCCATTTAAAGATAATCAACAAGTACTATTTAAAAAACCAGTTGGAATAGCAGCAACTGCTCTTATCGTTTCAGGAAGTGCTGGAGTATCATCCACATTTACATTACCATCCCCTGGGGATGCTCAAATTGTCTATGTAACAAATAAATCAAGAGATACTATTGGAATTAAAACACAATTAACTTCTACTGAAATATTCTTCATTCAAAATGGAACAGATGCTTACGAATATTCTATTGAATCCGTTTTTCCACAATTAACAGGAAGAATTGATAAAATAAAATCAACCGTTTCAGTTTCAACTGCTCATGGACTCCTGCAGAATGATACAATAAGACTTTCTGTTCAACCAAATCTTTCAGTTGGAATAGGAACCTCAAGCTCCATTTATGTTTCATATTATGCTGCTAAAAAACAACTTATTTTTAATCCAATTGGATTCACTTCTGTTGGAATTAATACCCTTAATAATACTATCAATTTGCCAAATCATAATTTAAATACTGGCGATAAGGTATTCTATAAGGCAGATGATGTTGCAGCATCAGGATTGACAACTGGCGGATATTTTGTTTATAGAGTCAATGGTGATAATATTCAATTATCAGAAACATATGTAGATAGCATCTCAAATCCACCAACTGTTGTCAATACTGGAATTAGTACTGGTGGAAGTTATCAGCAGATTGGTCTTATAAATCCAGAAATTAAATCAATTAAAGGAAATAATTTAGTATTTAATTTATCAGATACTACCTTATCTGGATATAATTTTAAATTATATACTGACAACCAATTTGAAAATGAATTTGTTTCAATTGCAGGAACTACGGCATTTAGTGTAATTGGAATTGGAAGTCTCGGAACTGCTTCAGCAACTAAAACAATTCAGTATAATTCGGAATTACCGAGCACATTATTCTACACATTAGAAAAATCTGGTTACCTCAGCACATCAGATAAAGATGTCAATAATTATTCTCAGATAGCATTTATTGACAGTGGTTATAATGGCAATTACTCAATTACTGGTGTAGGAACAACAACGTTTAGTTTTTCTTTACAATCTATTCCAGAAAGAAAAA
>Ga0209296_1001430_pt1 | contig 18318 bp, 16 predicted proteins | sample S_130206_EF_Meta_FD_187319 | JGI IMG/M metagenome (GOLD analysis project Ga0209296, IMG submission 187319) | Freshwater microbial communities from Lake Simoncouche, Canada to study carbon cycling - S_130206_EF_MetaG (SPAdes) (version 2) | ecosystem: Environmental > Aquatic > Freshwater > Lake ...
CTTTCTTTTGTTTTTCAGGAATATGTTCTACAACAATATTCCAAAGATCGGCGATTAAGTCTTCTTTCATTCCAGGCTCTCCGTTTCAGGTTCAACATTAGTAGTTATCACTGATTCGGTTTTTTCTCCATAATTAGAAATGTCTTGCATTGCTTTGTCAAGACCTTCATTGTCATTTCTTTCCCAGGCTTTGCGGAATTGTTTAATGATCTCACCATCGCTAGTTGTGTAGACAAGACTGTTACCCTCTTTCTTGAGCATCCCTTTCGCTTCAAACAAGTCGACCAGTCCACTATATGGATTCATACCTGTTTCGTAAGGAATCTTAACTTGTACACTCTCAAACGGTTTAGCATAGCGTGTTTTCATTACCTTACAGGCAGCACGAATACCTTTTACTTCGCTAATCTTATTGCCATCTTCATCTTCTTTAAGTTTCAATTTACGCATTGCTACAACAATCGAACTTGCATAGATAAAGCCCTGGCCGCCTGAAATCTTGTCATCTGGATCGAACATATCTTGTGAAGCGTATGTGTGATTAGTTGCTACTAGACCAATGTTATGAGCTCCGAACATATTAACACAGTTACGAACAAGTGCAGTTAGTGCTTTAGGCTTACGGCCCATATCGCCCTTCATATCACCTGCTTGGAACTGATTAACGTCTGTCGGAGTTAGCAACATACCTAGCGAATCAATTACAAAAAGGATCTTAGGACGATCTTCTTCGTTCATTGTTTTGTATTCTGCAATAAACTCAGTGATAGTCTTTGCCACATCGTCGATCATAGCCATATTAAGTTTTAACAACTTGTCTGGGCTTGTGTCTACGCCAAGTGCGTGTAACCACTTTTCGTCAAGTGCATTTTCTGTATCGATTAAGATAGGATAGATGCCTTGCTTCTGTGCGTTAGCAACCAAATTACCTGAACAGATAAAACTTTTACCTGCGCCGGATTCTCCAGCAAATACAGTTACCTTACCTAGTGGAATTCCTTTATTAAAGTCGCCACTGATGAGATAATTTAATGCAAAGTTGTTAGTTGAGACCCAGTCTGTTGGGTCATTAAAGCCAATACTCAAGCCTTCGATAGACTTAGTGATCGACTTTCTAAATTTAGAAATGTCAAATGCTTTTGCCATTATTATTGTTCTCCTAGGGTGAATAAGAGTGCGAGGTTACCCGCACTCTTGACTTATATTACTGCTTCTGACGATTACGAATCATAGCCAAGATGTCTTGGGCACGACTGTTATCGCCGGCGGCTGCGCTAGGAGCGGCTGCTGGTGCTGCTGTCTGAATTGGTGCTGGAATATCTTCAGCATCTTCGTCGATAGGAGCGGCTGCTGCTGGACGACTAGTTGCTTTATTAGGATCACCAGTTGCTTGACCCATTCCGGCTGGTTTGAAGTATTGACCCCAACGATCCATATCATACGCTTCGCCATCAACTGATGCTTCAAACATTTCCTTCATAACTTTTAACTCAACGTCTGTTGGTTTCTTAGGTAGGAAGTCTGACAAGTTGAACAAACCGTGTTGTTGGATTGCTGCCGCTTCGATATCTGTTAGGGCACGTTCACGACGGCTCCACTTTGATGTAGAGTAATCTGCGAAACCACCTTTAGATGTTTTAGCGATCTTAAAGTCAACGCCTTTAAGTGCGTGTGTTGGCAATTCGTCCAACTCTGGATCCATCAAAGCACTACGAATGATTTGATAGATTTGAGGACCGATGATAAATCTACGGATTGGATTTTCTGGAGTTTTATCTTCTTTCAACGGATCTTCAACGATGAAGCCTTGGAAAATGTATGAACGTTTCTTCCAATACTTACGACCCATTTCTTCCAGTGCTTTGTCTTTGAACCAGCCACGCACTTCTGACAAGATCGGACACACTGATCCATCATTGTACATCTCTACGCAGGGTACTTGAACTTGAACTGGACGTGAATCTGATTCACCTTTGATACCAGCAAACGGCAATTTGATCATCGCACGTTCTACCCAGAAAAATGTGTTATTAGGATTGCCATCTTCTAAGAAACGAATAGTCGCCTCTTTGCCTTCCTGCATATTCCAATGTGGGTAAATTGCGTTGTCTCCACCGCCTGTGGATTGTCCTGTGGACTTTGATTGTGCTTCTTGAAGTTTCGCACGAATTTCTGCTAATGTAGCCATTTTAAATGCCTCCTATGTTATGCCTAAAATGTTTTTATGCCTTGTACGCATAGTACTATTATGCGCTTTTTATTTATCAAGGTCAACTATTATCTGATAGTTTATTGATTTTGTTTCACCAAAAAAGTCTGGAATTTTACCCCCAGACTTCTCTGTATTTTTCCAGTGCCAACGCCCTTGCTTGGGCTAGTCTCTCGGTAATGTGTGTAGGTAAGTCGTCATCATCGGAATCTAGATCATAAACATAAGATTCTTTGATAACTTCCGGACGACGATATGCAACATAAAAATCAATTGCTTCGTCAAAATCGTCGTCCGAATCGTCTAAACCAAACTTACTTTGATGCTGGCTTAGCAGCTGGTGCTGCTGCCTTTTCGTCCTTGGCAGGAGTACTTTTTGCAGGCGTTGCTGCTTTCTTAACTTCTTCTGCTTTCTTAACTTCTGCTTTAGCAGGAGCACTTGCTGGTGCTTTAGCTGGTTCTGCGGCAAAAGCGGTTACTGCGATTGATGCCATTAAGGCTACGATAAGTTTGTTCATTTTATTTTCCTTTGAGGTTTGGTGAACTAGCAGGGAGCTTGCAAGGACCAGATCTTTTAGTATCGCAGTCTGGACTAACCACTCTTAAAGAGTGTGTAATCTTTACATCCGATTCATTTTTATCTGGCTTTTCGCTATTACAAAACGTGTTCATAAATGCCTCCTGCATATATATACAACGCTTTAGTAAGACGATTAGTTGACACAGAAGTTTAATTTCATTTCGCCAAAAAGAAAGGACACCGTAGTGCCCTTCTTCCGGGTGCTTAATCCACCCTAACCGCAACGAACAATCTTTACCAACTTGCTAGTTCTTTAATTCTCATTAGTTCTTGTAAATCTGGGTTTTGTTCTGTACTTTGATGTGGAGCCATTCTTTCAATCATTTTACGAGCTGCTTGTTCAGCTTGCTCACCAAATTTTTTGCCTACCATAACTGCAACACCTTCTGGGCCTTTAGGGAACGAGCCTGAATCTCTATCATAAAAGCTGTGAATAAATTCTGCCAAATCTTGAACATTCATTGGCTGTGCTTGATCTTGGCCTTCTTGTGGAACTGGTTCTTCTTGTGGAACTTCTTGTCCGTCGGCCGGAGCAGCATTTGGATCTACTTCTGCTGGCTCTTCAACATAATCGCCGAAGTCTAATTGCTCTAATGCTTCTGGGGCATTTTGCTCTAACCAATCTTTAACCAGTCCGCGAACACAACTGTCCGGATCTTGTTGAGCCTGTTGTTTGATTGCTTGATCTAATTGTGGATCTTCAATAAGGCCAGCTAGACTTTCAATGGCATTACTGCCATCAACGCCTGCTGGAAAATGCTGACCGACTAATTCTTGTAGTTGCTGAATTGCTGCCTGTTGCTCTTCCGGATCTTCGCTTTGTACTGCACTGTCTTCGCCTAATCCCATTGCCCACGCTTCAAATTTGGCAAATGGATCTTTATATGATTTTTCATCTAGGTCTTCGTTACTAATTTCTCTTGTGTGGTCATTGCGACTATGTCGTCGTAGCCTATGTCGTTTTCTTTCATTAGGCGATAGATTACAGGGAATACCGAAGCGATATCTTCTTTAAAGTTTTTAACTGTGAATTTTTCTGTATAGTCTTCGACTACTTCTTGTGGAATTTCTTCCGGGCTGATTGATTCAAAATTTTCTTTGTAAGCCTCATAATGCCCTTGCTTTGATAAACCTTTGATTTGATCACGTAGTTTGTTTAGTGCTTCTGAACTGCGTTCCACAATTCCGTTTGTTTCTGAATTCATTAGATCATTGCGAACAACATAGTTGGAGAAACTTTTTAGTTGTGCAATTTCTTCACTCATCTTGATGATACTTTCACCGATAGCATCATATGGTTTGCCGCCGTTGGCAACGTGACGTTGCATTGCACGAGCGCCGGCTAAGTGAATGAACGGATATTTAAAACGTTCGCCATCTGCGTTTTCAACAAACAATGATGAAATATTTCTTGATCTTGCACCTGGTGCTTGATCATCATTTAATGCTTGGCTATGTTTGATAATCAGTCTAGTGTCCATTAGCTTTTGATAGCTCATAGTCTTTGACCCGTATAAATTACTTTCACTCATAATACTTTCTCCGACGGTATTTGTATTTGTTAACTCGTTATTAGTGTTTGCAGTTGGATTTGAATACTGGCTTAGAAAAGCGTAATCTCTTTTATCTAGATTGTCTTTTGCAATGTCTCTGGTATCAAAATTCAATAGTCTGCGCTTGGCAAACCCTCTTAATTCTTTTAAGAAACCATACCAATTTGTTTTCTGATCTGTGTCCATAGCTTCGGTAATACCGTGGCTAAAATAGACTTTCATTGAGTTAGGTTCAGCTAAACTGATGCTAACGTGCCCAATTGGTTTTTCACCTTCCATATAGTCAAAGTCAAAGAATCTTGCTTCTTCTGGGTTGATTGTGATCGCTCCAGTTTCTGCTCCTAGTTTTAGGCCAGAGAAGCGACTTCTAACTTTGTAGAATAAATCGGTGGCTATGTTGTTTCTTGCGTCCATAAGTATATTTATCAAAACCCTGTGCTAATAAAGATAGGCAGCGGCATTTGATCCTCTGTAATTTTTTCTGTCATTTTGTCGTAGATCCTAGGATCCCAGTCTGCTAGTACATCTGCCATACGGATAATCAGCAGTGTAGAACTCACAAGATCGTCGTGTTCGCCTGATTTGGCTTTGAATCCTAGCCCACTGGCAACGAACGTTTTTAGTTCTGAAATCAATGCTCTAGAGTTAATCTTCATTTTGTTAGTTTCTAACAGATTTTTAAGCTGGCTACACGTGGACACTTTTGTTCGATGAGTAGTGTTAAATCCTTTACGGAACTTACGGAAATGCCCTTTGCGTATAGGCTCACTTAAGAATAATCCAGGAAAGTTTTCTTCTCCGATATCACTAATAACAATCAGTGCTGCTTCGCCAATATTGTTGTTTTCAACGCTGTAGTAGATCTGCGGTGTACCGCCTTTTTCCGTGCCACGCTCGTGTATGTATTTTAAGATCTCTCTCATATGCTTGACTTGATTCTGCACCGGAGTTAGATTGTGATGCCACTCTGCTACCTGAATCATACTAGGCATTTCGTAGACCTGGATAGCTCCGTAGTCGCCGCCTGTGCCTAGACTAGGATCTAATGACACTAGGTATGTGGATTTAGGATCAATGTCTTTGTACCAGCGTGTTTGTCCCATTGTCATCTTGGGTTCGCTGCCTTCGAGTTCTGCTAGTTTTACTGCGTTAATTAGTGTTTCGTCAAAGATCAAGAATTCGCAATCAAACTCACGGCGGAAACGTTCCTCACCAATTTTTGCACGTTCTACTGCTGCCCATTTTTCATCACGATCAGGATGTTCATCCCAATGTGCAAAGTACGGGAAGAATCCGTTTACACCTAGCTCTTGCTCATTGCCGTACTCGTCAAACTTTTTATTGGCTTCAGTCCAGATCATCGCAAACTGATCTTCGTCACTGTTTGGTGTTGATGTGATAATCGCACGACCACCAGTTGACAGTGTTGGACTTAGTGCAGTCCAGAACTCTTTGGCCTTTTCTGGAGGTTGCACAAATGCAAACTCATCACAATAGATCAATGAAAGGGACTTACCACGACCAGTATTTTCTGTAGTTGTTGTTGCCTGTATACGAGCACCGTTATCATATTCGATAGTGTTTCTGTTATAACTGATAACACCTGCACGAATAAAGTCGGGCAAGTTTTCATACCCATAACGATAGCGGTTCATAATGTCCTGTGCACCTTCGTACTTGTGAGCTGCGATTAGCACCTGTGCCTCTGGCACAAACATCGTAAACCACAATAAGTATCCGCAGGCACAGGTTGTTTTACCCATCTGTCGAGGTAGCATAGCAATCACATCTTTGTGACCGTTATATGCTTCAATTAATCGCACTTGAAATCCGTAAGGTACGAAATCAATAGCACCGCGTACAGGGTGCTGGATTTTTAAAAAATGAGTCATAAAATAAAGCGGGCCTGTAATAGGGTCCATACACGCTTCAAGATGTTTTACCTCTTCAAGGGTATAACGATCTTGCTTATGAGCTTTTTTAATTAATACGCCATCTAAACTTTTTGCCATACTTTATTTAATGAAAAAAATAGGCTCCGAAGAGCCTATCTGGTTTTACTGTTTGTAATTATCTTGCTTTAGCTTCAGCTAGACGTTGTGCTAGTTCAGCTTTGATCTGGGCACGTAGATCACTTTCTGGCATTGCCATTGGGTTATCACCTTGACGATAGCTGTGCTTAAACTGTTGTTTTGGCTTGTTCATTCCGCCAGCTAGTTGATTGGTCATATAATCAGTGTCTTTAACTTCTGGGCCTGGGGCACCTGTAGGAGAATTGCCAAACGCTTCTTCTTTTTCTTCTTCATCGTCGCCTTCTGGCTCTTCTTCGTTGTCGGCATCGTGATCGCTAGGACCGCCCATATTGTCCATATCTGGCTCTTCGTGATCACCACCGGCAATGTCTACACCATCAATGTCTTTGCCGTCGTTATCTGATTCAGGACGATCTTCGATATCACCAATAGTTTTCATTAGGTCAGCCATTGGAGGACTTCCCATTGGCTTTGCCATTGGTTTGTCCATTGGAATGATTTCAATTTCTGGTTCGTTTGATGTTGGGATTGAAGTTGGAATTGCTGTGTCTTTTTGGTTAATCATATCTGGATTAACTTTGGTCATCAACTTCATTAGTTCTGCAATGTTATCTAATCCTTGAGCATTAAGATTTAAGCTCATCGATGGCTTAGGTTCTGTGCTTGACATACCCATCGGAGACATACTTGGCATATCGCCGCATTCTTCGATCTGGCTTTCTGCCACTGGTTGATCTAGCTCACGCATTCTAGCCATTAAATCATTAAAGTTCATATTAACTCCCTATGGCGCTCTTCGCACCTTCCTTGTCTTGTTTTTGTTTAGGCAGTTTATATTCACCTTGCCCATCTTCTTTCTTTTGTTGCTTGGAAACTTTTTGTAAATCTTTTAAAAATCCCTTGTTAAACTCGTCACCAAAATAGTCTTTGTGTTTAACTTTAGCATTACCTTTGTCTAGCTCACCTTCGTCTAATAGTGCTTCACCGCTAGGCTCATCACCGATAGTTAATTGGTCAACTTCTGACGGTTCACCACTACCGCGCACACGAATATGTGTTTCACACATACCCATTGCTAACATTTCGTTTTTAATTTCAGGAGCGATAACAGGATACTCACACACTACTTCATACACTGTAACTTCGCAGTTTTTAAGTTCTGGAAAGTCCATTGGTAGTGCTTGAACTGGAGTTTTTGTAACCTTTTCAAAAGTCATAACACCACATTTTCCAAGGCGGGTTTTTAGTCCTTCAACGAAGTTTTCTGGTAAATCACCAGCTACCTTCACTTTGAAGCTATAGACTTTTTTGCTTTCGGTAAGATATTCTTTAAAAGTTTTCATAGTAATATTTAGTCCTTTTGACCCAATTTCTTTAGCAGCTCGTTACGGTCTGTGATCACATAACCCTGCCCGTTTATAACATCATTTGGATCCGTATTGTTATCATTGTCAATTTTCAGCTTCTTAAGCTGTAGATCAACGGCTTTTAGTTTCTTGTCAATTTTAGCTGTTTTAGCATTGATTGCGTTGCCCATCATACTAGATGCAACTTCAAAGATTCTACTGCTGTAGCGTACTTCAACATTCATACCTAGATCCATTAGATCATCGTAGGCCTTCTCTGCTTTTTTTGCTAGATTATCAAGATCGGTATCGTCAATGTCGTTTAATTCTTTAATCTGCGGAAGCCCACGAGTAATCGCTTCTACTGCTTTATAGCTGTCATCAATGCTGCGAATTTCTTCGTGCTTTGGAACATCTACAGGTGCAGTCTCTACTGGTTTAGAGTCTTCAAGATTAAACAATTCTTCTAATTTTTTAGTCATACATTACTTATTTCCGTTTGCCGCCTTGATGGAAAATTTCGTTCTCGTTTATTATGCGAAATCTAACACCCTGTTGCTTACACCAGGCGCTGGCTGCTTCCCATTTTGCCATATTTTTAATATACTGTGCTTGATTGTATTGGCTCTTTCCAACCTGGGCTGCAAAAGTTTGACTAGCTGGCTTTACTTCTACTAATTCTGCGTGTTTCTTTTTGTCTTTGTCTATGTAAACTATAAAGAAATCAGGAACATAAATTGTATACTTGCCTGTTAAAGGATCTCTATATGGAATCTGTATGCTTTCACTAGCCCAGGTTTCGACTCCTGGATGCTCATCAAGCATTTTCATAAAAATAAATTCCCAACTGCTTCGAGCTAATGGTGTCTTCTTACCAACATACTTGCTGGGATTTTTTACTTCAAAACGTCCTTGGGCAAATTTAGGCATAGATGTTTCTAGCAAATGCAGCTGATACTGGAGTTACTCTAAATCCTAGAGTAGATGATGCAGTGCGATTATTGTTCAAGATTTCCCCAACCAATGAACTTAGATCAATGTTGTCAAATTTAACGATAGTATCTAAAATCGCAAAAATCGGAGTACCGTCGATCTTAGCCTGCTTTAGCAAGGTAGCTGCTACAACATTAGCAGCATCATCATCAAACCCTTTGCTTTTAAAAAATGCAACTGTGGCATCAACTTCAGATGCTGGAAACTGTAGAGCTTCTTGTCCGTAGGTATCAAAAAATAATTTAGTTGATGCAGCACTATCGTTGTTATTAAAACTTGGTAGATTAGTTGCCATTATGCTTGTTCCCCACCTGTTGCATCAGGAACCATTCGCTTGGGCGAACTAGAAGTTCCTTGTGTTGTAGATTTGTTTGATGGAAATACTGCTCCGACAACTCCGCCAACTGTTGAGATTGCTGTGGAAATGTTTTGAGGATTACTTAATATATTCACTGCTTCTGATTTAAGTTGATTTAAACTTAAACCTTTAAAATTCTTATAGGTGTTGATTGACTTAATTGCAGTACTCATAAATCCACCAAAGCTATCAAAGGTGTTGCCACTGCTGAGATCTCCGAAGATACTTTCTAATCCATCTAGTACGCCACCGTCACCGGTTAATGTTGCAACGCCGCCGCCTTGTACACTTAATGGGCTTGGTACTGAATCATAATGCAATGTAGCAAATCCTTTAGGGGTATTTTTTCTTACAGTCCCTGTACTATATTGTACAGCTTCGTATTCGATAGTCATTGTATTTTCGTTAAACTCACTTGCGCCATAATCCATTTGACCGTGACTCCAAGTTTTAATTCTTGGGTTTACAAGAGTGTAGCCATTGAATCTTCTACGACTCATTGTATAAATGCTGATTGATTTAAAAAATGGTGCTGTAACTTTATTGTCAAGGCCGTATCTAAAATTGTCTTGCGGAGTATCCGGAGCACGATATTTTGTTGCTGACCAGGCAGCATTTGGCTGCTGACGATCAGCAATATAATACCCATAGTATAATGCCCAAAGAGCGTTTACAATACCGTTGCTATCATCGTGCATTGTGATATTAATAGGATCGTAATTGATACCTTTGTAGATAATCTTTTTTCTATTATATTGATTTTTAACAACACTGTCAAAAGTAAATTTAGGTAAGTCAGCTGACTTGATCAGCATATTAAATTCTTCCTGATGACGACCAGTATAGGCCTGGGCCTTGACTGCTTTAGTATCTATTTCAAATCGTGCATAGTATAAAAACTTAGTGCGAGGACTGAGTCTATATGACTCGTCAACGAACAGTCGAGTAGCGTGTTGCCAGTTGGATACCAATCCCTTGGGATTGATAGCACCTGTTGCAGCGCCTTGAAGAAATTGTGTAAAGTAATTGGCCATACAAATATTTATGCCACAAAAAAACCCAGGGTTAATCCTGGGTTAGTTTGATTAAAGCTGTTTAGCCTTGAGCGCCTAATGCGCCTGTTATGGCCTCTGTAGCTACCTGACGACCAACTGCTGCGCCAATGCCACCTGCAATACTTGTTGTAGCAGCACCTGCTGCCCACTGTTCCATATTATCAAAGCGGATTGTTAATGCAACTGTTGCGGCTTCGTTTGTACCGTAGTTCAAATCACCGTAGTCTGCGTTTTGTACAAAGCAACCATATAGGTTAATTGTTTCTAGTACGTTTGGAGTTAGTGTTCCGTTACCACCGTCTAGTATTTCAGTACGCATTGTAAATTTGTAATCAATACCTGAACGTGCAGAAGCCTGTTCCATAAAGTCAAATTGTTTCTGGATCTGTTGACCAACTAGTGCCTGTACTTGTCCGCTTGCATCATCACGTAATGTTAGCGTGATAGTTTCAAAGCTGTACTTACCAGCTAGATATACTTTTGAGTTGTATACGTCCAACGGCATTTCTTCAAAACTTACTTTTGGTCTTGTTACATCTGATACTTGCTTTGTTAGTTCCGTTGCGGCAGCAACACCAAAGCCTAATAGTGTCACTCTGAAGCGATACTTTAGTTTTGGCATTAGCAACACTTGGTTGCTAACTGACCCGTTAGACGGAACTGTAAAGTTGTTTAATGAGGTAATTGGCATTTTTAAATTTCTCCTGTGTTCTTGACACGTAATGGAATGTAAATGAACTCTACAGCTTTCACAGGACTAATTGCAATGTCTACCCATAGCTCATTACGATCAATTCTGCTTGCAGTATTGTTAGACTCATCACAAACAACTGCGAAGTCATATAGTGCTCTTAATCCGACCAACTCTAACAACAAGCTCTCTACTGATTGCTTGATTTCATCACGTGTGATCTTGTCATTTGGTTCAAAGATGTACGGACGAGCAAGTTTGTTTAGTTGGCTACGTAGGTAAACAACTAGACGTGCTACGTTAATACGATCTAATGCTGATGCATTTGGATCACGTGTTTTCTGACCATAGTTAACTAGACCAACACCGTTAAAGAATGCAATCGGGTTAATTTTTAAGTCATACAATGTGTCGCGTTGACCGTTGTTCAATGCTACTGTTTGGAATTCACCGCTTGTTGCATCGATATAACCAACTGCTGTTGCGTTAGTAATATTGCCACGGCGTGTTCCTGCTGGTGCAAACCAAGGATAACTTACGTTGTCACTTAGTGTAATTGTTTTCAACATCATATGGCTAGCTGGAACAACTGCGTTGTATCCGCCTAAGTCTGTTGTGAAACCGTTTGGATAGAAAACAGCCAAGTAGTTGTCGTATGTTACGATACCGTTGTCACCGTTATCTGTTACTAGATTCTGGTTTGTACCCCAAGTTATTAAACTTGTTGCATCAGCTTCTAAACGCAATGGTGTATCACCAACTACGAATGCTGTTAAACCACGATCGATGTTCAAGTTAACAAGATTGCTCATTAGCTCTGGATATCCAGGAGCAGCAATAATGTTAAAGTTACGTCTTTCTTCATCACGGATCTCTGAGCTTGTGTCAACAACACTCTTCAACTTGCTTACAACGATTGAACGTTGTGCGTGACGTAGGAATGATCCTGAACCGTCTTCGTTGTTTGGCGAAGCTGTTACCCAACGATCGTATAGTTTTGCTTTTTCTGCATCAGTTTTGCCTTGTGCATAGTCAGCTTGTTGTTCGCCGCTCATTCTTAGGTTTTGACCTGTTGAGCTTAGATAGCTATTATGGTATTGTTTTACGTTACCGCCGCTACGACGGGTGTTCCATAGCAGCATACCTTTTGGATATAGTGCAGGATCTGGACAATCAAAGTCAACATAGTCAACGCTTGATAGGTCTTTAATAGAAGCCATTACATTTCCTGTAGCTCCTGATAATCCCCAACGTGCATCAGCAAATAAAATTCCTGATTCTGTTGTTTGATCTGCGCTGTCAACTAGTACCCACTTGCTGTTTGTACGACGATAAACTTGTGGATAGTTTTCAACTACTGCTGTGCTGATCCATATATCGTTTTCAACCACGTTTGTCGAACCATCTGGTTGTTTAGTTGGTGCTGTTGCTGAAATAATTGGGCCGTTAGTTCCTGTGTAGACCTGTTTGTATCCTTTCCAACGTGTACCGTTGTGGATCATAAGGTCGACTTCGCCAACTGTTGGATTGTACCATAGCTGTCCATCTTGTGGTTCACTTAGAGGAGCACTTGCTGCGGAAACAAAGTTTTCGCTTGCCAGTGGTCTCCAACCTGAAACTAGGTAAGTGTAGTTTGCGCCTGCTGGAGCATCGTACATATTTGCTGTGCCAGTACCTGTGTATACGTTTGATGCAGCACCGTAGATAGCACCAAAAATACCGTCAGTGTCAGTAATGCGGATTTCGCCGCCTGCTGTATGAGTCAATGTCAATGACATATCATCATTCACTGCTGCTGTAACGTGATTTAAGCCTAGACCAGATATTTCGTTATAGGCAGCACTGTTGATAGCTGCTGCAATCTTGTCCATATCACCGCTGATATTACCACTGCCTGCACCTAGTGCTGCTGTAGAGATTGTGACTGAATTTAGCGTGTTAAGACCTGCAACGGATTCACTAATTGTGAAATTCTTTACAGTTGCACCAGTGAAACCGGTTGTCTTTGCAGCTGAAGTTACTGAGGTAGCGCCTTTAGCAGCTCTGCGCCAAAATCTAAATGTTGCCGAACCTGGCTCTGTGTTTGAGCCTGTGTATTCTGCTGCATTTGTCTGTACAAATAGGCTGTCTGCTGGAATGTTAATACCACCGCCTGCACGATCAAGTGCAAAATCAGCTGCGTGTGTGCTAGAATATAAAGGTGCAAGGATCGGAGTCCACACCTTAGTTACTGTGCTCCATTTCTTAACACTTACATTTGCACCTAGATTAGGTGATGTAGTCTTGATCCATACAGAACCAGTCGGACGAGTTTTACCTGTGTCATCTGATTTCCATTCTGGAACTTGTGTATGTGGAGTTTGTTGTAGTTTTGGAGCAAGGTATGTGCCTGCGGCAATACCTAACTTGGCCCAATCATTGCTACTTACATTCTCTAGGCTCAATGCATCGTTAACTGTTGAGTCTTGATCATCCTTGCCACTGAAGTAGATATACAGCTTTTCGCTTGAACTTACATAGCCATAGATGCCTTGAGCATTTAGAGGAGTAAATCCAGCTTGTAAACTGGCTAGCAATGCTGAACGTGTAGCACCACTTAGTGTGATTGTGTTTCCGTTAATCTTATATTGTTGTCCAACTGCGATTGTTGTTGCAATCTTTGTAGTAGAATAAACTGTTGGATGACTTGCTGTCCAAGCTTCGCCGCCTACTAGGACCCAAGCACTTCCTGATGGATGACTTGACGGACGCTTGTACCAAATTTTAGCCATTTCAACTGCGGCACTACCAGTTTGGAATACCACTGCATATGATCCATCGCTGCCTACACCTGCATTTGGTGCACCGTTAGCTGGATTAATTTTTGTAGTATCGTCATTTGTTAGTACAAGTGGTTTCTGTGCAGAAAACGATTGCCCTCCAACGACTGTTGACGGTGCTGCATTCCACTCTTGGATACCCCATTGAGTTCCGGAAGTGTCTACCCACCATTGTCCATCTGTTGCTTCTGCTCCCGGGGCTGATGTCTGAGGTTGTAATTGATCTAGGTCAATTCCAGCACGTACAATGAATACTGCGTTAGTTACGCCTAGTAAACTGTAAGCTGCTAATAGACCGTACTCGTTTCTCTCTCCGCCGTGTATTGGATTGTTTGTTGCTGTCTTTTCAAAGAAAGGAACACCAAACGTGTCTATCAAATCTTTTTGGCTTGTTATTTTAAATGCCTTACCAGCATTTGCTGCCAGTGTGCCTGCTGCGGTAGCCGTACCTGCAGCATTCATTTTGTTCTCTGCCGTAGCTACGACGATAAGAGGTGTTGTACCAGGTTCAGCTGGTGTGTAAAAACTCTCGTCGATAACCGTAACCGCTACGCCTGGTGATATTAATGATGCCATCGTCCTATTCTCCTGGTAATAGTTTTGCTCAATGTATTTAGCGGTGTACGGAGAAATTGGCTTCTTATAACTACATTAAAAGGGGCAGGAAAGGGGCGGTTTGATTAAATACTGCTATGAGACCACTTTGCAAATGCGGTCAACGCCCGCGAGCTGTTAATTACAAGAAGAACAACAAGACTTACTATCGAAGTCTATGTGAAATCTGCTTGGCTCACGGAGTTAATCACGGAATACCACGATGGTATCGTGCAGGGTACAGAGCAAAATTACAGTGCGAAAAATGCGGGTTTAAGAGCCCGCATAAAGAAGTGTTTCGAGTGTTTCACATAGACGGCAATTTAGACAACTGCCGTCACAGCAACTTAAAGACTGTATGTGCTAACTGCACTCAAGTATTAAGCAAGGAACAGATTAGTTGGAGACAGGGTGATCTCGTCGCTGACTTCTAATAGACTAGCAGACTGTTGATACAGCTGATCAATTGTACCATTGTTATCAATAACAATATCAAAGTTACTGCCCAGCCAAGCCCATTCACTTGCGTGGATTCCCTGCCGTTTCATTTCATTAATAGCAAGATTTGAACCCTTGTTAGCTGCCACAGCGTGTTCATACCACTCAGGTAACTGCCCACGTTGAACCCATACAATGGTTCCACCTGCATTTTTAATTGCTAGAATTTCGTTAGGAAAGCGGCAATCTGAAATCACCACGTGGTCTTTTGAGTTACGAATTTTGTTTTCTAGGCTGGCGATCCAGATATCATCGTGGAATGATTTGCGGCATACTTCAGTACCCCAGTATTGTAGCACCCAACGTGGAGTTAGTGTAGGCATTGCTAGTCGTTCTGCCCACCACGGATCTACTTGTTCACGCCATTCACGTGCTTCTTTAGTACGGCCTTCTAGCATAGTACGATCCCAGCCAAAGACATTTGCCACAGCATCTTTAAGAGTGCTGGCAAAACTCTCTCGTCTAAATTCGTGGAAGTTAACTAGATAGTCAGCGACTGTGTCCTTGCCGCTGCCAATAAAACCGCATATACCTATAATCATAATTGTCTCCTATAAGACTATTATAATATAGATTTATTAAAAAGTCAAAGGAATTTAACCAATTACCCAACCCCAACCCTGTGTAGTAATACCAGTTTTGAGATCTTCCATCAGTTTATCTATTTCGGCTTGAGCTTCTGTTTTCATAGCAGCACCGTTTAATGCGCTGCCACCCTGTGGGCCAGCAATTTGAGCAAACTTTTCACGTGCTTGCCCTAGCATCATTTTACAGTTTGCTAACGAATAGTCTTTAATCCATTGTCCTGCATAGGTATCTTCAATAAGAGAAAAGTCTGGTCTAACATTGTACACCATTAGCATCACTGATTCTTCTGAACGTGGACGTTGTTGGATTATTAATTTATGGCTTTGTGAATGCCAGGTAAAGTTAATGTAACTACCAAACATCTTGCCAACCAGTTCTTGATACTGAGCAAACAATTCATAGGTTAGCAGGCCACCCATATTAGTTGAAGCTAACAAATAGGTATTTGTGTAGGCCATATTAAATGGCTCAAATACTGTGCCGCCTTGCCCATTGCCAGATCTACTGCCAACACTTCTGCGGAAAATCTGTCGAACCTGCTGTATTTCTTTAGGTAAAATATATTCGTTTTTGTCTACTTCTAAGGTCAAAAACACAAAGCTCTCTTCCACAGCGTTATCGCTACGCTGGCGGAATACAGCTAATGCCCTTGATAATGCGGTTTCATAGTGGATCGGATCTAATTCGATGTCGATCATACCATCGCCTAGCATAGCTTTGCAATAGTCGTAAACTGATTGTTTTGATTGGTCTATTTGGCTCATACTGTTATTTATTACAACGGTAAATATACTACTATGCCAAGACTCAGCTTATACCGTCCCGAAAAGGGCAACGACTTCAAATTCATCGATAAAACTATTTGGGAGATGTTTCAAGTAGGGGGTACTGACGTCCTAGTACACAAGTATATAGGGCCCGGATCGTCATCTGCTGGCGCTTCCCCTTCTACACCAAACTATATCGGCGGTCCAAAAGAAACACAGATACAAGATCTGCTGTTTTTAGAAAATCGTGATCGTAAATACGACCCAGATGTATACCTATTGAGAGGTGTTTATAACATCCAAGATATAGACTTTAACCTAAGTCAGTTTGGATTATTTTTACAAAATGACACAGTCTTTATGACATTCCATATTAACGATACTGTGGAAAAATTAGGTAGGAAAATAATGAGCGGTGATGTTATTGAGTTACCTCACTTAAAAGACGAGTATGCTCTTAACGATCTACAGTTTGCTCTAAAAAGATTTTATGTTATTGAAGAAGTCAACCGCGCTGCGGAAGGTTTTTCAGTAACTTGGTACCCGCACTTATATCGTGCAAAATGCAAACCTCTAGTTGACAGTCAAGAGTTTAAACAGATTCTTGACGGTGCTGCCGGTGAAGGCAGCAATCAAACACTACGCGACATTATGTCAACCTATGAAAGAGAAATGCAGATCACACAGGCAGTTCTCGATCAAGCAGATGCCGATGTTCCAGCAGCAGGCTACGATACTACAAAATACTATACATTACAAACAGATCCACTGACCGGACGTGCAGAGTTAGTTACTGTTGATAACAATACCCTGTCAGAATATGATGCGTCGAGCGACAATGCTGATGCTCTTAATGCATCAACGCAAGAACTTACTCCAGACCATAATGACTATCCAGGCTATCTTGTTGGTGATGGTATACCCGGTAACGGAGCTCCGTTTACTTCTGGTATTGCATATCCGATCAATCCAGTTCGAGGACAGTTCTGTTTAAGAACAGACTATCTACCAACTCGATTGTTCCGCTTTGATGGCGCACATTGGGTCAAGATAGAAGATGATGTACGTATGACAATGACCAATCTAGGTGACAGTGACACAGCTTCAGGAAATAGATTCGAAGGTAAAGACACAAGACTTACACAGAAAACATCATTCATTAATAATACAAAAACAGATGTTATCAATGGCAATGTTGTTAAAGAAAAACAAAGTTTATCTAAAGCACTTAGACCACAGGCGGACGAGTAATGGATTATTTTTATGACGGTCAGATAAGACGCTATGTAACACAGTTTATGCGTGTGTTTACAGGTTTCAAATATAAAACAGGTGGAGATGTTCCAGAAGAACGTCACGTTCCTGTGATGTACGGTGATATGACACGTATGGTCGCTAGTGTAATTAGAGAGAACAGCGAAAACAAAATGCCCACTGTTCCTAGGATTTCCTGTTATATGACAGGATTAGAAATTGATAAAGAAAGATTAAGTGATCCTTCATTTGTCAGCAAGGTAAATGTTAGAGAACGTGCATATACTAAAGATACGCAAACGGGGCTTGTTGAATATAAAAATGTGCAAGGTGGCAATTATACCATCGAAAGACTAATGCCAACTCCATTTAAACTCACAATGAAATGCGACATTTGGACTTCAAATACGGATCAAAAATTACAGTTGCTAGAACAAATTTTAGTTTTGTTTAATCCCAGTCTAGAACTACAGACCACAGATAACTATATCGATTGGACTAGTTTAACTGTACTTAATTTAGATACTGTTTCGTTAAGTTCGAGACAGATTCCCCAAGGAACAGAAAGTGAAATTGATATTTGTTCACTAGATTTTAATATGCCAATTTATGTTAGTCCTCCAGCAAAGGTCAAACGCCTTGGTATTGTTAAAGCAATTATCAATAATGCGTTTACCGAAGACGGCAATATTACTGATCTTGAAAATCTCGTCTACGGTAATGTGCCAGGTAATTTCCAAACTACCAGCGAAAGATATAAAGTATTATTGTTTAAATCAACTAACGGTCAGCCTTATGATTATGATCTCACAGTGGCTGATCGAAATCAACCAATTTTAACTACCGGTGTTGATCAAGGAATGACTAAGATTGGTGATATGATCGACTGGAATACTATTATAGGTAATCGTAGCGGTGGTGCTCTAGTTCCGGGTAGTCAAGTATACTTTAAACAACCTAATAGAACCTTGATTGTTGGA
>Ga0209296_1001431_pt1 | contig 18314 bp, 2 predicted proteins | sample S_130206_EF_Meta_FD_187319 | JGI IMG/M metagenome (GOLD analysis project Ga0209296, IMG submission 187319) | Freshwater microbial communities from Lake Simoncouche, Canada to study carbon cycling - S_130206_EF_MetaG (SPAdes) (version 2) | ecosystem: Environmental > Aquatic > Freshwater > Lake ...
CTTATGCAATGGCTTCGGAGGCTATGAATATCAAATCTCTGAATGCAGTGATTTTGGCGAGCCCACGAAAGAATGTAGAACAAAGCACGGGGCGTATTCTACGGGTCCAGGTGAATAAGAGAGTTATACAACCTGTGATTGTCGATATCATTGACGATCATAGCATGTATAAGGGGCAGTGGTTGAAGAGGGCTACCTATTATAGGAAGTGTGCATATCAGATAGAGGATTGGGCGATGGGTGCTACGTCGGGAACGAAACGCCGTCAGGCGCCTGTAGCTGTAAAGACGGATGGGTGTATGATAGATGATTAACCGGGGGGAGTATATGGCACATAGTCCTGCGTTGTGAACGAGGGTATGAGAGAAAGAGGGATGTTTGTTTGAACTGTCGGCATTTTTACTGGGCCAGATTGGACTGGCGGGATTACTCTTGGTGCGGCAGCTCCAGAGGTTACTACACGGGCAGGAGCTGCTCCAGGGACGGCAGCTGCTCCAGATATTACTACAGGAGCAGCTGCTCCAGGGGCAGGTGCAGCAGCAGATCCAGGGGCAGGTGCAGGCGCAGCTCCAGGAGCAGCTGCAGGCGCAGCTCCAGGAGTAGGTGCAGCAGCAGATCCAGGGGCAACTAGAGGTGCAGCAGCAGATCCAGGAGCAACTGCAGGTGCAGCAGCTCCAGGGGCAGGTGCAGCAGCAGATGCAGGAGCAACTGCAGGTGCAGCAGCAGTTGCAGGGGCAGCTCCAGGAGCAACTACAGGAACAGCGGCTCCAGAGGTTACTACAGGGGTCCTAGCAGCTGCAGGCGCCGCAGCTCCAGAGATTACAGGAGCAGCTCCAGATATAATGGGTCCAAGCGCAGGGCCTACAGCTCCAGAGGCAACTATCCCATGTGTTATATTCGCTATAGCTGATGCAGCTCCAGATGTTACTACAGATATTGGCGCAGCTCCAACTGCTGCGATATTCCCATGACTAATAGATTCAGATGTTACAGAGGTTATAGCAGCTACCGCTCCAGATGCTACAGCAGCTATAGCTGATACAGCTTGAGATGTTGCAATAGCATTTGGTATAGCTTGAGATATCTGCGTAACAGCTGCTGGCGTTACAATAGGTGCAGGAGGACCAGATGTAGTGATTGTTACGGGGACTGAAGCACCAGAAGTCATACCAATCCCTGGCATTATTATAGGTGCAGGAGGACCAGAAGATCGAATAACTCCAGGTGTTACTATAGGTGCAAGAGCTCCAGAAGGCACAGCCGCTCCAGATGTTACTATAGGTGCAAGAGCTCCAGAAGGCACAGCCGCTCCAGATGTTACTATAGGCACAGCCGCTCCAGAAGGTACAGCTGCTCCAGAAGGCACAGCCGCTCCAGAAGGTACAGCCGCTCCAGAAGGCACAGCCGCTCCAGAAGGCACAGCCGCTCTAGAAGGCACAGCCGCTCCAGAAGGTACAGCCGCTCCAGAAGGTACAGCCGCTCCAGAAGGTACAGCTGCTCCAGAAGGTACAGCCGCTCCAGAAGGTACAGCCGCTCCAGAAGGTACAGCCGCTCCAGAAGGTACAGCCGCTCCAGAAGGTACAGCCGCTCCAGAAGCACCAGAAACCATAGTATTACCTAAGACTCGTAAGAGTTCCTGTATATCTGCCATTGATAACTGCGTGGAAACGCCAACATTAACGGTAGACATCAGAGTACTCGCAACACCCTGTTGTAAACGAACTATTGAACTTATAGTACTTAATGAGTTATCTATGGGAGTTAGACCCGGTGTAAGATTTATATAAGTATCCCGTAACTCAGAGATAGTAGCTTGAGCTACTCGAATAAGTTTTGAAAGGCTTTCCATTTGGATTGAGTTGTTTACTGAATTTGTTACATTACTGGTATATGCAAGACGCTTATCATTATAGGATGTAAATAAGGATGTCAACTCGACTTCACCAAGGGATAAATCGAAAAGTGCTGACGCAAGAATCGTAGATTCACTATTCATTGAATCCATTGTTTGTCTAACGAGAGGTTCTAGCATCATATTTGACGTCCGATATTTATTATATAGAATCTGCTGCAAACCGGCGCTTGTACTGATAACATTTATTTTACCCCTCACCTCATCTCCAGAAATAGAAATAGGAGCCCTAGAACCTAATAGGGTAGATGTACTCTGATAATATGATATAATGCTAGATTCGACGCCGCCAAGGGTTTCACATGCGGTAATGTAGGGAGCTATAGAATCTACTGGTAGCCCATTCGTAGTCAGCGAAACACGAGTCTGTCTTAATAAATATTCCTTATAACCATACTCGCCTCGTAGACGAATCTGATTTGCAATTGATAAATCAATTGCGGCGGCTGTTAGGTTCGGTGCATTAACTGCAAGAGTATAGTAGGCAGTTTGAAGACCAGCCTGTTCGTTTGCTATGAATCGATTCATACTAATATCATCAATAACAGCTTTACTTCTATTACTCATTGCAGTATCATACCTTATATTAGCGTTAGATAGCTCCGTATTCGCCTTAGACATCATTGTATTAAAAAGAGCCGCTCTGGCCATATAGGCATTGCTAGTCGCAACAACTGATACGACCGATTTATCTATACCTTTTAATGTAGATATTGAACTTACAAGTATTGAACTCGCTAATACAGAGGCTACTGATAGTCGCTGAAGGTCTACCAAGATAACTTCTGCAGAAATATCGAGAGGAATATAAATATCCTTATATCCTACAGATGTGCTAGTTAGACTACTTGCAGTAGAAAAATACGCAGCGGCAATCGTAGAATAACCTGTATTTGTTGATATGGTTGATGCCCTTACTGCATTGTAGGTTTTAAGATTCTCTTCATATTCGGCCTGCGATGCCGAGTTAGCTGCTATTATATTTAACTCTTGAGAACTCAAATCAAGTGCTGCGATTGCAGCATTTATATTTGCAATCCGAGTGGCATTATCTGGACCAGACCCTCCTCCACCAATTTGTGCCAGCTGCGCTTTTAAAGATGTATAGATACGATAGTTATTAGCATAATTGAGATCTGCAACAACCTGCGTGGATACAAGTCTCAGGTTCGTTGCGGCAACAATCGTGCTTTGAATATTTGAACTTAAATCTGTAATCAGAAGTTTATATCCCGCAATTGTGCTATTATAGTTTGATAGATCCGTTGCATACTGTATATTCGCGGTGGATGCCTGTTGGAACTGTATGGTAGCTGCGGTGGATGTTGCGAGCGAGTTTCTAAGAACTGTCGAGGTATGATTCACCAATGCTTGCGCAGTCTCAACCGCCAAATCAGCCGCCTGAAAGGCTGCCAGTTTCACCAAATATTCTGGTGATGTTTTAGCCGTCGCTGTTGCGATAATCTCTCCACTAATCGTGCTATTGATTGTCGAAAGAGTAGTTGAGTATCGTATGATATCTCGAGTAGTTGAAGAAATCTGTCTATCATACCCAGTTGCACTAGAAATAGTGCTATCATACATGGCCTTATTTCCTAGAAGGGTAGTTGAATAGTTTGAAAAGAGGATTGAGTCAGTATATGCAATCGTGGCTTGCTCAGTTATACTACGCTGCGTGGCCTGTAGTTTCTGTGAATAGGCATATGAATAGAGATTCAGATATGAGTTATTTATTTGTTCTTTACTTGTTAAGGACGATAAATTTACAGTATATGTATAGAGCTGGGAGTCGGTTAAAATATCGAGGTCATTGGTTGATAGTGTGCTAAATATATATCCAGGTGTACCTTTCGCCGTTGAAATAACTGCTGATAAATCTACTATATATCTATCAAGCTCCAATGGATTAAGTTTTACTATATCAGATACATTCAGAGTTGTAAATGAACCCTGCATCTATCTGGAACGTATTATTTCTTTCTATTAGGTGGCCGCGGGTCCTTGTATAAATATCTGACCACCACCTCGCATAACGGGGCCAGATCCAGGGGGTAAAGATAAAACAGTGATCGGCATATTCTTATACACTGGTGCCGGCGGCCCTGAGGCCGCATTAAAAATAGGTCCTAGAGAGCCTCCAACCGTAGCCTTTGACTGACTAGATATATCGACAGCTTGAACAGTCGGTCGAATCAGTGCCAATGCGGAGACTCTGTCTTGTGCCCGCGCCCTAACTGCGGCGCCCGTATCCGTCGTAGTATTCGACGACTTTTTTGTATTATATATGGTTTGGTCAGACAACCCCTTTGTATTAATATTATTTAAGAATGTAGTAGCATTTATGAAGATTGAATTGACAAAGTAGATCCACGAATTCATAAGGGCCTTATCATATGGTCCAGATGGAACGGGGATTATAAACGCGCTTGGTATACCAGGAAGATAGGATAGATTATATTTATTTTGATCAGTAAATAGGCTATAAAGAGGTTGCCCATTTGCTCCATAAGATAGTTCTGATTTTGTATCAGAGGCTGTTACCAAGCTATCTGGAAGAGAACTTCCAGAAGACATACTGATCATCTGAGCCATATTTACTAGCTCGCCATATGTATCAATCAATATTTTCAGTTGTATACTCGGCAAATATCGAAGTTGTTGCTAATGAAAGTGTTTCTAACCCATCTTGTAAATACTGATATGGTATTGATGATGAAATATTGGGTGTTGATACAAGAGTTGGCAATGACAACGGCGTTGACGGTATATTTATGGGAGGCAGCGTCTGTGGAACCGTTTGGGAAGTTATCATGCGCTCATAATATCCCTCTAATATATATCTAATATTTTTATCTATATTTAATGATATGAAGGTTGAAAGCGTGTTCATACCAGATATAAAAGGGGCGATTTCAGTAGTATTATTTAGAAGTTGTGAATTATATAAATCAATGGTTGAATAGATAGATGAGTCCGATGCCTTTCTATTAAATGTTGATAAATCGGTTGGAAGTATAGATGCAATAAGCTGTACCACATTCGCAGATAAATCTGTGGTTGGACTTATACTATTCGAATCAAACGGATTTATAAAAGGAACGCCATTAAAGGTATTTGATAATAAAGATATATTACCCCCGCTCGCAATATTTTGTATATACCTGGCTTTAAAATTAAAAATATCGAACATAATACTTTTTAGAAGAAGGCTTCTTATATTGATATTGTATTTTGTTTGTATTGTTGTATTTGATAATAACCAATGTAGTTTATGTTCTATTGTTGTTTCACCAATATAAGCCTTTCCAACTGGAATGCCAGTTACTGTTTCTAGTGATCGTGTTATACGTGATTGATTTGCTGATATTGTTGCGGCAGGTATTATTAACCCGAGCGCGCTAACTCTAGAACGAGTTGTATTCAGTGTGCTTACTGCTGCTGAAACAGAGGCTGGAACATCTATATTAAGTCCTCCAATGACAGTGTAGTATTGTATAACTGGATCTTGTGTAGATGTATTTCCTTGTAAATTCAAAATATCCATTAGAATATTCTGTAGAAGACTACTGGAAATTGTTGTATTCTGTGAGATTGAAGATATTCTTTTCCATAAAATACTATATAATCCACATGTCACTCTAGATATCTGTTCCTGTATAGTCGATAGAAATCCTGCAGTGTCTCTCATATCACTATTATTATATGAGACCATTGCGTAGTAATAGACCAGACGGCTTGTAATATAGCCTTCCATACTTACTCCAATCATATCACACGTATCATATATTGAATAAATAACTGGTATTTCTTCTGCAAATGCATTTGATAAGATTGCATCGATAACTGGTTTATATGACTGTATCCATGTATTGAAATTCATATAAGGTACAAATACGGTGTCTACCTGTCTGTAGAAATCGAAAGACGGTAACGTATTTGCAGGATAAACACCACCTGACACGTCATTCATAACCGAGTTACTTAAGTCTACATATAGCTGTTTTGTTGGTAGGGGCGATATTGCTGCAATCAGTTGAGGAACTGGAAACCCATCTATGAAGGTGTAGATAGTCTTCAAGGCATTATACATCATATTTAACAGATTGCTATAGATTGATTCAGCGGATTGAAGTGTAGTAGACATTCGTAATAGTATATCTACATCTGATTTTATATCAATATCGATATTAGTTTTAATAATACCTGTAATATAACTGGCATATAGACGTATGAAATGAAGGTTATTGATATTGGGTAATATCATGTTACGCCATGAAGCAGATCCAATCGTATTGAGCAGGTTTGTTGTGTATATAAAGAGGCTGTCGAACTGTTTTTTCTCATTTAAGCAGGATCGAACAACATCTACAACCTTAGTTATTAAGGCCTGGGTATCATCCAATGTCTCGGATGTAACGTATTTAGTTATATCAGTTGCAGCCGTTGCAATAGGTTGTATAGCAGATTGTAAAGTGTTGGCAAGCTGCGTTGGCTGAGTTGTATAATATAGAGCAATATCTGAAAACACGGGCACTGATTGCGTTACAAGAGCTGTTTCAATATTTCGTAAGCGTGTTAAATCTGCTGAATAGGTATTTGTGATAGAACGATAACTATTCGATAAAGTGTCATTCATTATGATAATATTTGAGGCATCTTCAGGCTGATATAAGATTGGCGTTGATCTTAGATTATATTTATTAATAGTAATATTGATGGAAGCCAAGGTGGTTGTAATAGTGTTATTGTGTGGTAGAATATTCCGAATGATTGAGAGAACTGGATCTCTTATTACAGATAGAATCTGTGGAACTGCGTCTAAATAATACGCCTTCATTTGCGCCTGTGCATTATCTATTGCAATGAGTGTGCTAAGTATATTATTAGCAGACATGAAATAGTTATTGTAGGATGTGATTGTACTATCGAAGTTACCCACAACGAAAGCCTTTCCGAGCGCTTCAATCGATGCTGGAGTTGGATTACTCGCTCTCAGGGTTGATTGCAAGCCATCAATTGTCGTTTTGTATGTCTGTAACTGACTATAAATAGCCGGATTATATGTTACGATCGACGCGTCTATCACAGTAGGAACCAGCCCATTTCCGTTTATGATTCGCACCATGGTAGCCTTTTGCTGTTGTACAAGAGCCGCTGTGTACGATATTAGATCATAACGAAGGCCTTCTATAATATCACCGCTGATTGATTGGAATCCAATCGAGGCCGCCAGATAGTTAGACGCAACACTATTTATTTGATAAGCCGAGTGCATATTCTTATTAATGTCGGCAGGACTCGTCGCTGCGCTCATATTTGAGATTAGAGAGGGTAGTAATAGTTTATTTGATGATAGATCTGAAATGCGAACATCAATGGGTCCTACAGTGTTGTTAATATACTTGGCAGCAACATCAGGTGTTAAATATGTCATTTTATTTATTACAGGTTGTATAGTCGATATGAATGATATGCGGATTGCGTTTAACTGATCGATTATGCGTGTAACATTTGATATAACATCATTTGCTTCTTTTATAGAGATTTTACAGAAGTTATAGGTGTTTATTATCTCGCTAAACGACACCTTATCGACTAGGCTATGTAAGGAATCCTCCGCCTTTTCAGCGAGTCTTAATAGCTGTTTATATAGAGAGGGCGACGGCGCACCCTTTAATTGTTCATTGAGCTGCTCTACTGCCACGGAATCATTCGATATTTGCGTATAGATTGAGTTAAGAGAGACAATCTCATCTTGTATCTGTCTGAAAAGGGTTGGAAAGTTGTTCTGAATATCACTCATATTGATTGAAGTACCGCTTATCATTCCGCTACTGGAATAGGTTGATTTGAGTGTAGTTAGATTATGTAAGACAACCTTAAAACGATTATATAGAGTATTATTAACATCCATTGTATTTCGCGCAGCAGTTATGTTATCTATATCTATAAGTGTCCGTTGCGCAGGCGCAGATGTTACAATAGGGTTTTTAATAATATCGTCGTTGTTATCGATATCATCATTTTGAAGGATAATGCAATAGTTCGCAGGGAATGCGTGAAGCTGCACAACGACTCCTGATGCGTCAGGGGTTGTCTGTCTCATAGTTGGATCTTCATAATAAGTTGCGCGGACATATTGACTCTTCATTTTAAGAATATCGCTTGGCTGTGAACTTAATGTAAGCCCTGGAAGGATTATCGGGTTATTTCTATCATCTAACAAGACGTCTCCATTTATATTACAAAATACATAGGGCCCGCTTGCATTTGCTAGACGCGTACAGAAGGGGGATCTATACATATATAAAGTATTCGCGCTTGCAGCGAAACTCACGTATCCTGTGTATTCTCCGAGTGAAGTTGGATACACGGTAGCACTCGATAAATCTTGATAGTAAAAGGTCGACGCTGTTGCAAGGAGTGGCCCTGGCACAGTCTTCATATCACCATTAACATCGAATGCGGGGTTTCCAGCGGAATCGCATAAAATCTTTAGGGACGATGCGGGGTGATGTTTATAATATACGGACAGGTCCTTCTTTATAGGTGACTTCGGTCTACGTGACGGGTTGATATCCATTGAGCTGAGTGCTATAGCCCCCAGATATCGTATGGGTATCGGTAGAAACTTATTCACATCATCTAGATCATAGTATACATATGATCCATCTGTATTTTTTATAAGTGTAACCTCGATTGCGTAGTTACTTGCATCCATTGTTGGTGATACACTATAACCAGTAAACTGTGGCATATAGTTGACGAAGACAGTCTTGTCCCACTCAGTGATTTTTGCCGCAGTACCAGTTCTGGGAACACCCCTAAACGTGTCAGCAATAAATACATCTGTAAGCGGATTGAATCCATAATAGGAAGATGCCTTGTTTAAACTGTAGGAGTATTCTGCAATTCCAGTTGGTGGAATCATTGTCCTCACAGTGCCCGCTGTATTAGGCACGTGAACGAATAAGGGGAACTTGCTAGCGTTAGATATCATGTAGTAGTCTCCAGCATCGAGTCCCGCGCGCGGGAGCTCAATGCCTTGAAAATAACTGTCATGGTATATGGAAAGAATCGAGTTCTTCTTATCAACCGCCATCACTATATGGCCACTTGCGTCAATCGCTTCAGGAATATTTATGATATTTAAGCTTCGAGATATAAGAGGGGGGAAACGATTCGTTGGAAGGCTTGTGGTGAACTCGCCCTTGATATAGTATCTGGCGTTCAGTAACTCATTATACACTTTCGTTCCTATACGTGTAGTCTGGGCATCCACTTTTTTCTGTATTTCAGCGATAATAGGGGCCTGGGCATTTTGTAGAAAGGATGTATAGTCTCCTATTACAAGACTCCATGCATTCGAATTATTTTTAACTAATATGTAGTCCCTGTACTTAATAGTAATATTGTCATTCAATGCCTTCGCAATTGCAGTTACTCTTGTAAGAGTAGACGCTATACTATTCTTAGATAGGCCATTAAGTGTAACAGCATTTTTGATATCTCTTCCAAGATTTCCCATTCCTTGAAACTGGTTAGCAAAGTCATCCGCATTTTTCAATATTCCATTTATATATCCAGATAGGTCTGATCTAGCTGCTGATACCGATGCATCATCTACTATGGCAGCTTTATAGGTGTACGATAGCTGCTTTAGCTGATTAATGATTACAGTTTGTATTTGATTATATAGGACATTCCACGAGTTACCCACAGATGTTTTTTCTGATGGAGGCACTTTTGTTAATATGGATTCTCCAACGGCCTTCAGTTGAAGTATGGTATTCGATATGTCTGTTTCTTTTAGCGCATTCGGTGTAGAAAGAATCGTGTTTACTTGAGAATAGTATGGGTTTGGTAGACTATATGGAGTAAACAGGTTCCTATTATCTAGCACTCCTGACATATTTCTTGTAAGAATCGTAATGGCTTCCGTATTAGCTTGTGACTTCAGCACCGCAGTTGATTCTGTCTTATATGCATTGGATATTACATTTATCTGTGTTACCAAATATGTCTGAATGTTATTATATACAGCTATATCATTTTCATATTGATCGTTTACTGCAATAGCAGTTTGTCTCATATTATTATTTTTCTGTTGAGCCACCAATAGTTCTGATTGTAGTTCTGCCAGTTTTTTCACTTCTCCAGTAAGTTCATCTCCATTGTAGTCATATACAAAGTATAGACCATCTCTCGATAAGGTAAACTTTTCAATGTATGGGTTAAATGGAACAAAGATTCCAGTGTTCGACAAAGGATCTCCATTTATATCAGCAGGGGTGCCATTACTATCCGTTAGAATATATTCTACAGCGTATATTTTCTGTTGAAGCGCGTTCAATCTCTTTATATATCGTTCTTTCACGTATTTTTTAATTACCTCAGATTGTGGGAGTGATTTCACAGCTTCCTTAAAATAATACCCAGTCGACTCCAGTCGTGAACTCAGTTCCAATATTTCATTTAAAGTTCGCGTGTATCCTGATATATCTTCTCTCAATATGTTAATTGTCAAGGGGGGCGGCAGACTCACATCTCTATTAATAGTCGGCAGTTTATTTAACACGTTTTGTATATTCGAGACTTCTTGTGAAATCATGGTTTTGACATTCGGTGGAAAGATGAGGCTTTGGATATTCGGTTTTATGAGAGATGTGTACTCGGCAATCGATGTCTGCGCCATTGAAATAGCTGCTAGTATAGTAGATAAACTATTATTACCACTAATCATCTCAGCTTGTGTAATATTAGGAGGATATGAATATCCTAGGGAGTTGATGGATCTAGGTGTAACAATATAGGTAGATATGTTTATAAAGTTCTCAGGATATAAGAATAAGGGAAGGTTCAGCGCTAGAGAAGGCATATTATAAATAGTATCAATAGGATCTCGTTGTGTAAGAATCGATGACAACATTGTATTTACATCACTGATTGCCTTGTTAGAGTCATTTAGAACAGATGATCTGGATGGGTAGACCGTGTTGCTTTCTACCCAGGGCTTACTTCCTGTTAGGGCAGACAACGTAGAAGCGGCTGCACTCACTAGATCGGTCTGACGAGAAAGAAAATCCTTATATGATTGAAGTGTCTCACCATTTGGCAGATTTAAGTTCTGTATATAGGATTCGATGGCTAGTTTCCGATTTTCTATTAGATCTAATATATTTAGCACAATAGTTGGTCCATTTGGTATAGTTATAGAGGTGCCGGCATAACTACCTATCTTTGAAATACTCTGTACAAAGTTTTTAATAACATTATATGTGTTTAATATGAAGGCCTTGTACCAATGACCAACTAATGTATAATCTGTAATCGATCGTAACACCGTCAACTGATCATGAAGCTGCTCGCCCCATATACGCCCAGGCTGCTCCACATATTTAGTTTGGAAAGAGGATATGAAGGCATCTATTGTTGATATACTAAGAGGATCAGATATATTACTATAATCAAACGTGGTAAAAAACTGGAGATCAGAACTTATGTCAAACGTGTATCCATTAAATGTGAAGGGGAATGACGGAGTCACCACGCCAGATTTAAAATCGTAGATATTAGGTGTAGTAATCGGTCCTCCACCAGATATATTGTATTTGATCACGAATGCGCGATTCTTATTGATTAGATTAATGAGGTCAACAATCCCTCCCTTAAATAAATTAGGATTAATCGTTCCAGGCATTGCTTTTAAGATAATCTCTATTTTAAGAGTTACTATGCTCACGATTGACATCACATAATCGGATAGGAATCGAATATCTCCTATATAGGTTGACAGATAGTATGTATATAGTTTAATATTTTGAAGAGGAAGAGACCCATTTTTAATACTATTCACAAAGTTATCGAAGATATTAGTGTATTTATTTATCAGCGACTGGAGGACAGTCAGAGTAAGCATATCAATATTTGGCGTACTGCTACCCATTTCCTTTAGTTTATATATATTATATATCATATCCGAGAGTATATCCTTTGCGGAAAAGCTCATAACCTCCTTATAGTCAGATAGCAGCTGTCCTAGAACCGTTGCATTTAAATCAGCATATATCTCGCTAGCATTCGTTGCTGCTATATCACCAAGTTGTTTTATTGCCGTCGCAGTGTATGCATTTGTATCTTTTACTACTCGCGAATAGTTAAGAAACATGTCTGTAGATACCTTAATGACTTCTTTCCGAACTCTGTTTTTAACATCTATAATAGCGTTTGCCTTTATCTGTGCAATAATTTCTTTCCACATACCTGGTAAAGTCCATAGTGAATTGATTAAGGTGTCAATCTTTCCAGTAAGAGTATCTAGGACTGATTTTTCATTATATATACTCGCCATATAGTTCTTATGCTCGATATTACATATATTGTCAAGATGCTTTATAAAGTTCGGTGTTGTTACAGATAATGTAGATTGTAGAGCATTAAGCTGTGCGACCTTTTCTTTATCGGATTGTATAGAATAATAGGATTCATATAGGGTGTCTAGAAGATGATTATAATAGATTTTAGCACCTGATATAGTTAGTATATCACGCATGTATACATAATCTGAGCCTTTATATAGTCGAGATGTGATATTTCCACTCGTATCTGCCACAAAACTAAAGTATTTTAAGATATCCGCGTTGCTCATATCTGTCTGGGCTAGTTGATACGCCTTAACGACTGAGGGATATATACTGGTTGTAATATTGCCTGAAGGAGTAACTAGCACTGGTATAAATGACGTTGTGCTTTGAGTAAAAGTGGCATTCTGCTTTATCATCGCAATCGTCCCATTCAAGGCAGCGATTTCAGGATTATTAGCTGGATTTACTTCTGGAATCAATGATACCGCAGTGGATGGTATGTAAGTGATCATCGCTTTTGTTATATATCTAAATAGTTGTCTATAACGCTGAATGGTGTTCATAATACCAGAATCCATGTACCCATATGCCTCATTTCTCGTCGTATTAATGAAATCAGACACGTGCGAATCTGTTATGAGTATAGTATCATCATTGAAATATTTTAACATGTTTCCTGTGCGAGTAGCCTTTACATAGGATGTTTTATAGAGGTTTTTATAAAGAGGATCAAGTACATTATATATAGAGTTGTATATTGATTGGCGTATATTCGATATCATAGAGTCATTATTACATTTATAGTTATCTGGAAAGAAGCGATTCTCGATCGGCAGATATGTTATGCACACCCATTTATAGGACAAATACGCAACGACTGTATCTATTTCAAGGCTACTTAGAGTCCGATTAAAGGCGATTATCTCATTGATAACTAAATCCTTATCTGGCATTGAGTTTATGACTATTCTCTTTGATGCTACATCGTATGTGAGAAGTGGCGAGTTTACAAGAACCTGGCCTCTTGGATTTAAGTAATAGTTGTTATATCCTTCAAAGGTGTCTCTCTGCGCATATGCAGAATCTGTTAGAACTCCATTGGTTGCGATAAACGTTGTTAATTCTGGAATCGTTACATTCGTAGGGACAGTACCATTCGGTAGAAGTGGAGGTCTCACAGATATAATACCATTGTCACCAGAATCTGCCTCCATCAAATATTCAAGTTGAATATTGTACGACTCGATCGGCGGCGCATTTATAGGGGTAACGCGATTCCTTTCTGCATTCGATAGCATGTCCATGAAGCTGTTCGGTAGCGCCAACTGATTTGGGATATCTATTATAATATTCTGTGAACTCTTCGCGGCAGCCACCATAACGCTCGGTTTTATACTATTATTATTTGCTTGAATATATGAACGAAAGTTGAACTCGGCTGAATAGTAATCGCCATCAGCCTTCGTTGGAATGGGTGTGTACTGGAGGCCGCGCGAAAAAAAGTTGAGTAGGGGTGTGACCGTTCCATTCCTAATCTGAGAGGTTGTGTTTGGAGCATTTCGAATCGTTTCAGTGTCTCCGCCGAGCTTAAAAAACATGAACTGATATCTCTTCGATGGATCTGTTACATTACGCCTAGCTTGTACGATCGCCCCAGATGCATCTATAATATTCTGTTTTAGTTGCGGTATGCTAGCCGTGAGTGCCGATTGCTTTGCTACGATTTCATCCTTTAGTATTTGCTTTAAACGCCCATCTCGATCCTTCGTTAAGTAATAGAGGGTTCTATATTTTAACTCCATGAGCTTCCACCAAGCAGGCGGAGAAACCATCGAATATCCGCGAAGAGTATTTATTTTTTCTAGGTTCGCATGTCTCCAAACACCATTTATCTTATAATCATATTTATACATGTTAAATCCTCCAATCGTATATTTATCTAGTTTATGTGTAATGGCATTGGGGCTTTTATGATATTTAAACCATTCGGCGCGATTCTCACGATTATATGAAAGAACAGATCCTTCAAGCACACGCTCGTCTTCGCGAATAAGTTGCTTCGCGTACATAAGATAATCACCTGTATTGAATCGAGGGATATCTCTTTGCGCTATGTTGAGTAGGTATGTAACTGAATTCGGTGATATATTCATTTGTTTCACCCATTCTGGCCTATATCTTACAGCTCGACGCACTCGACGATCATTGGCTGCGATAGGTGGTATAGCAATACCATAGTCTCCATTTACTGAATCGAGGCAGTCATCCAGCCAAGAGGGCAGTTGAGTTGCGATTTCGTATTCTATAGGGATCATGGAACTGAAGTTGCCGTCAAGCATCTGGTCCATATAGGTTGATGAAATATCGCGAACAGAGTCTGGAAACCAATATTCAATCGTATCTTCTTGATCTGTGCCACTACCCTCTTTATAACGGAAATTTGGCGCGCTCCATGGTAGTTGCTGAGCAATTCTAAATGGTTTATAAGCAGGAGGAGGTTCTACAGGCTGTGCCATTCTTGCAATCGTGTATAATGATCCTAAATTAAATACCTGTAAATATTTATCCCTATTCATGGCGTCAGGGAACGTATATGTTCTACAATAGATGACTCCAGTATTATCTATTTCAACTTGCACTGGCATTGTATAATCTAATATGCTTGTATTAGCCTGTGCAATACTTGTGCCAAATCCTATTACCGAGTTTAAAAGGGTATAGGGTGAGTTTATTTTGTTGTATTGATTAAAAAGTGTATTACCATCATATAAGGGCATTTTTGTATACGGAGAGTATTGCAGTGTTTTTGATATTTGATGCAGGAATAACCTTACCATTTTATTACTTGATGAAGGCACATATGTATTTGTCATATCACTTATCTTTATTCCTGTAATATGTGTATTTCCTTCTAAATCTACAATCGGTGACGGTAGTTGTATAGTAGATGTTACCGCGTTTCTAGCAGCATTCGCAGCAGTTACCGCATTGTCTACAGCAGTTTGGAGGGCTGTTAGGTTTGTTCCCATGCAGTTACATAACATTAAGCGTAACTTATTTATTAGATGTATTGATTGTAACATTTCAAATGACTGTAATCTCGGCTGCATTAATAATGATAGATTATTTACTATCTTTGTTTGTACAATCTTTTCGCAGACTTGTCTTTTAAAATGTGTCATCAATGTCCTAATATAGGGATATTGATCTAATGAATAGGGGTACTCACTTAGACGCAGAGGGTTTGAAAGTGTGTAAGCAACTGAATGAACACTCGATTCAGTAGTAAAGTTTTTATAGGAGGTTAGACTGCGTATGAGTGTATTATTATTACATACTCGAATGGCCGCAGCGCTTAAGTTACTTATATCCCGATCAAGATCCTTATTTGAAAAGGAAGTACCCCCAATGTACTTGGCAATTTCTACAGTACGCACCGAAGTTGTTATCTGATTCCATTGGACAGTGTACTCGTTTGCTAAACTTGTTTCTATCGATATTGCATCTGCCTGCGCATTTGCAACCACCTTGTCTATAAGGCCGTTTAATATACCATTTGACTCTGGTAATATATCCTTCAAGAAATTTACTAACGCAGATGTTGCAGTTCTAAACTGGTTATCCACTTCGATGCCTATAGGCAGTTTTGAATTTTCCCTATTATGATATGATGTGAGATTATTATAATTACTAATATAACTGTTTGCTATCCCTATATTTGGATTATCACGCTTTGTAGCGAAACTTTGTGCGGCGGCTGTATAAACTGCATTAAGGCTATCTGGTTTCCAGAAACGTTTTGTTGGATCTCCAAGTGTGGGTGTAGGAAAGTTAGGAGACGTAGTATTTGTAAGTATACGTATAATCTTATCGAGCGTTTCATAGCTGTTGTTTGCAGATGGAGTTGCCGCGTATGTAGATGCTGCCGCCACCGCCCACGCCGCCGTCGAAGGTGACGATGCGGCCCCGCCACTCTGAGTCCTTGGACCTGAGGCAGCTGATAAAGATGTATTTGGCAAATAAAACATCTGACGAGTTGAAAAATATATTCTTGCGGCCGATGGGTCTATATTAAATGCTATTGTCTGCAGTGATACAAGAATCGGTATAGTCTGAGCAGTATGTTTATAAATAGGTATACTTGCCACTTTTTCGAATATGCTAACAAAGTTTTTGAATACATCATTTCTTATGATTGTATCAGGGTTATCCGCAGGCGCAGTATAGGAAGATATATTATTATATAATGACACAAGTGAAGTATTCGTTCCGATGAAGGCATTTAATGTGCGTATTTCATCTAATATGGATAGATACTTGTTATACATTTCTGTCAATGAGTCCAACTGCGCTGAAATTTGCGTATAGATAGTTGGATCAATCACACGAGGCGCTGTATAATATGTATTATCCGATATAACTGATTTAGTTATTTCAATACTAGACGCTGGCATAATTGGGGTTGCCGCTATAGTAGTATATTTCTTATCAGTCTTTATAGAGTTATTGATTTGTATTGCTAGATCATTGCATAGTTTATACTGAATAGCGGCTTCTGCAGTTAAATCTGTAACTGCCTGCGCTCTTAGATATGTATCCATTCTGCCAATAAGAGTTGTCGCAATAGATGGATATTTCAATATTCCCGCTAAGGTCAGCTTAGGAAATGTTGTATTTATTACAAGAGGACGGGTAGACCCATCGTTGAATCCACGCTGCGAATATGCTCCAGCCTTTAGATTCGATAGTAGACTATTGATTGCACCAACTGCTGCATTACGATAGTCAAATATAAAGTTATCATATAAATACTGTGGATGATCCACGGCATACATTTCATCTGTATATGCTAAATATGGATTATCTAAGTTAATGACTGTATTCTGAGCGCGCAGCAGCGCGCTGTATGCATTATATCCTTGCAAACTTGACATGTTCGGTTTAATATAGTTATGACTTGTATGGCGCATATCAAAATCTGTTGTATATTGTTGATACCTTGTTCTATTACTGCGTAAATCAGCGTCATATCTAGTTCGCTCCTGTTCATATTTCACAGAATAGTCTATCGCCTTATATTGTATGCCATAGTTGGCAATAACCCTTCCTTGCGCATCTTTATAGGTTGCTAGCACAGTTCTAACGGGTTCGAGTACGATTGTGTATAAATCATATAGAAACTTCTGATACCCATCAATATCTAGAATTGCTTTTCTGATATTCAAATCTTGGTTGCTTAAATCGGCTTCAACTCTGATATATTGTGAGCTTAGATCCGATATTTCCGTGCGCGCATCTACAAGAGTTTTTTGAGCATTCGTGTACATTGTAATCTTTGCTTGGACATCATCTCTCAGATCACCACTCATATCTTTATTGTGAAGGAATCCATAATGGCTGCTGTCGATTGATTGGGCAATCTTATACAGGACAATCGAATCACAGGCTGGCGTATTTCTTAAAATAGGCGCATTGAACATCCAGCCAGTTCCTGAGAATGGCTTCTCCGCATATTGTGGTATCCATATAACATTATTTGATGCATCCAATGTCTTTGATATATTCGTAGTATACAGAGGATATCCTTGTGAGTTAACCAATCGATCAAATGCGTTATACTTTGGTCCAACGATTGCACCAGCCGCAACAACTGTCGCACGATCCATGAATTCCTCAAATGTTTCCGTAATAGGTCCAGATGGACTTCCTCCAGATGGCCCCCCTCCAGTTTGGCTCGCAAAAGTGATAGCGGGTGTTTTTAGACTGTATGCCCCACCTTTAGGTAAGGTAAGTGATCCTGATGATTTATTGTATATCAAAATATCACGCCCGGTCTTATATATAAACATAGGAAGCATGGTTGGAAGGCGGCCCGAGATCTTTGATACGAATGTATCCATGTCATCTAGCTTCGATGAGTCATTTGGACGAGTGGATCGAATATCACTCAGATCAATCCAAATCATACAGTTTTCTACGGGGTTTAGTGTATAAGGAGCACTAAGACCATTGCCTGCAGTTGGATTAAAGGGAAGGAG
>Ga0209296_1001436_pt1 | contig 18265 bp, 19 predicted proteins | sample S_130206_EF_Meta_FD_187319 | JGI IMG/M metagenome (GOLD analysis project Ga0209296, IMG submission 187319) | Freshwater microbial communities from Lake Simoncouche, Canada to study carbon cycling - S_130206_EF_MetaG (SPAdes) (version 2) | ecosystem: Environmental > Aquatic > Freshwater > Lake ...
CGACAAGCAATACGAAGAGGGTATCAAGCGCACCGGCATGGGTAATGATGCACCTGGCGGTGCTACCTTCATGGGTGCGTCTAGAGTTGTTCACCCGGCTATGGCAGAAGGCTGCGTAGACTTTGCAGCACGTGCTATTAAAGAGTTATTCCCACCTGATGGCCCAGTCAAGACCAAGATCCTGGGCAAGATGAATGATGTTAAGGCAGAGAGATCTGAGCGCAAAAGAGACTTTCTTAACTGGCAGATCACTGAGCAGATTGAGGAGTTCAGGGATGAGCAAGAGCAGCTGCTTACTCAATTGCCTTTAGGTGGATCGCAATACCTTAAGCTATGGTTTGACGAGCAGAAGAAGCGTCCTATGGTGGAGTTTCTCCCAATTGACCGGGTAATCTTACCGTTTGCAGCCACCAATTTTTACACAGCTCAACGCGCTGCAGAAGTTCATGAGATCACTCAATATGAGTTTGATCGACGGATTCGCAGTGGTATGTATCGGGATATTGAATTTTCTCGCGCAAGTGGCACTCTGGATCAAAACAAGGTAGAGCAAGCTAACAACAAGATTGAAGGCAAGCAATTTGAAGAGAACAAAGACGGGATACGTAAGGTCTACCACATCTATTGTTATCTGGAGTTAGAAGATGACAAAAATACAAAAGGTGAGTCGGCTCCATATATCTTAATGATTGACGAGCTCAACAACGAAGTAGTTGGCCTTTACCGTAACTGGGAAGAGAAGGATGAGACTCGAACCAAGCTGGATTGGGTTGTAGAGTTTAAATTCATACCCTGGAGAGGCGCTTACGCTATTGGACTACCTCAGCTTATTGGTGGGCTATCGGCAGCGCTTACAGGCGCATTACGGGCTCTTCTAGATACTGCTCATATCAATAACACAGCAACCATGCTGAAGCTGAAAGGCGCCAAAATTAGCGGCCAGAGTCAGCAAGTTGATGTAACCCAGATTGTGGAGATAGAAGGCGCCCCTGGTGTCCAGGATATCCGGCAGATTGCTATGCCTATGCCATTTAACCCGCCCAGCCAAGTTCTATTTGAGCTGCTAGGATGGTTAGACCAGGCTGCCAAAGGTGTAATTACCACCAGCGAAGAAAAGATTGCTGATGTTACAAACAACGCACCCGTAGGCACCACTCAAGCTTTGATTGAACAAGGCGCTGCAGTATTCAGTGCTATTCATGCCCGGCTGCATGATTCCCAGGCTAGAGTCCTTAAAGTTCTGTGCCGGTTAAACCGGTGGCACTTTGATGAGATGAAGAAAGGTGATGTAGTTGCTGAACTGGAAATTGTTCGTGAAGACTTTGAGAAGAATACCGACGTAGTTCCAGTCAGTGATCCGCATATCTTCTCTGAGACTCAGCGTATGGCTCAGAATCAGGCTGTGTTGGCCTTGGCTGAAAAGCACCCTGATCTATTTAACATGAGTAATGTATTGAGCCGCATGCTTAAACAGATGAAGGTTCCCAACATTAATGAACTTATGAAAGACGTTCCAGCGCCGCAACAAAGAACTTCAGCGGACGAGAATGCTGCATTGTTGATTGGCCAAGTAGCATACGCATATCTGCAACAGGATCATATTGCACATATCCAAGATCACTTGCAGTTTGCAATGAACCCATTCCTGGGACAATCTCCGTTTGCAGATCCGGCTTATCTAAACAATCTAATTGAGCATTTGAAGCAGCATATGACGCTGTGGTATTTAAACCGCTCAAATGGATACGTAGAGAAGTCTATTGGCAAGCCGGTAGATGACTATGAAGATCCGCAGCTTACATCAACCATTGATAAGGTATACACCACTGTTGGTGCTCATGTGATGATGGATAGTCAACAGGTGTTTGGCCAGTTCCAGCAAGCACTTCAGGGCATCATGCAGATGGCACAGCAGCGTAAGCAGCAAGGCCAACCGTTACCTCCAGATGCCCAAGTAGTAAAAGACACTAGCATGGCCGAGACTCAACGTAAGACGCAGGCAGACCAGGCCAGATCACAAAACGATCAAGCTAAGTTGCAGTCTGATTTACAGAAGCACACCGAGGACAATCAGACAAAGATTGCCATCGAGAACGCAAAATTGACGCATGAAACCATTCAACAAGTGGCTCAGGCTCAACCACCAGCGGCATTAGCCGCACCCGAAACGCCACAACTACCGCAAGGAGAACCAAATGGCAACTTCTGATCAAGAGCAAAAGAGCATTAATGTTCCTCAACATAAACGCATGGCTATGGGCGAAAAGTTAGATGGCACTTCGATGCAGCCTAAAGGCGGCAATAAATCAACTGGAAAATCTTCCGGTGGGCTGTCGCAAGTTAAAAAACAAAAATGATTGAGCAATTAATCCATAGGATCAAGATACGCCAGGCTGAGATACAGATGGCATTGGCTGCAGGTATGCCGATGAATTGGGAGTCCTATCAGCGTATGGTAGGCACCCATCAAGGCATGCAAGATGTTATGGATATGATTGATTCAATGCTAGAAGAAGAAAGAATTCAAGATTAACACCCCACTCCGGGGTGAGACCGCGCTGCAAAGCGCATAACGATGCACCTGAAATATGGTGATTAGGAGAAGTGAAGATGAGTGAAGCAAAAGCAATCGAGAAATTCGAGTTTGCGGATGATAACTATACTGAAGAGGATATAAACTGGGCTTTCCCGCCAGTGTCCCCTGGTATGGTTCCCTTTGGTGGACGAGTAATTGTCCAGCTTAGACGCATGAAAAAGAAAAATGGTCGCATAGTTTTAGTTGAAGAAACTAAAGAGAGTGAAAAATGGAACAATATGATCGGTAAGGTCATAGCAATTGGGCCATTAGCATTCAAACATCGGGACACCATGCAATCATGGCCAGAAGGTTCATGGGCTCAAGTCGGTGACTATGTGCGGACGCCTAAATGGGGTGGTGATCGCTGGGAAGTAAAAGTTCCTGGTGAGGAAAAAGAAGAAGATCCAGTGTTGTTTATGACTCTGAATGATCATGAATTGATTGCAAAAGTAACAAGCAATCCTCTTTCCTTTAAAGCCTTTGTTTAGGAGATAAAAATGTCTGAAGATAAAGATAAAATAGAGCAAATTGACATTATGGAAGCCCAGGACGGCTCCGCAACTGTAGATTTGCCTGAAAACATGTTAAGTGGCATTGATGATGATGCACCTGAAGCCAAAGCAGAGGGCGGATCCGCTTCCGATGAAGATAGCGACCATCCTGGTGATAATGATGAGCTTCGTCAAGCCAAAAGAAACCGTCGCAGAGCAAAAAAAGACTTGATTCGTAAAACAAATCAGGAAAAAGATGTTCGGATGATCTCTTTGCAAAGAGAAAACGAAGAGATTAAGCGTCGTTTATCTCAAATGGAGCGCAACACCAAAGCTGAACACGTAACTCGCCTTGAAAAGAACATGGGTGACGCACAAGTTCGGTTTGAATACGCCAAGATGAAGCTTTCTGAAGCCACTCAAAACGGTGACGGTGAAGCAATGATTGAGGCACAAACTCTTTGGCAGCAATCCCAGCAAGAAATGGCACAGATTGATCATTTGCGTAAGCAGGCAGAGAATGAATTACGCAGAAATCAAAACAATGACCAGCTTCCCAATGCTGAGGTTCAACGGAATGCAAAAAAGTGGATGGAACGCAATTCCTGGTATAACCCGGAAGCCAAAGATCCGGATAGTAGGATAGCAAAACGTATTGATGAAGTCATGGCCACACAGGGGTGGGATCCTAGCGATGAGGATTATTGGGATGAATTAGATAGTCGCTTGCAAAAAGAACTACCACACCGTTACAATAGTGACAATGATACCGATTCCCGTAGTGTCAGAAGACCAAGGAATATTGTGGGCAGTTCTGGACGAGAGGCGTCAGCAGCGTATGGGGGCAGTAACCGAACCCAATTTGTTCTTTCACCTGAAAGGGTAAAAGCAATGAAAGAGGCTGGCGCCTGGGATAATCCAGTGAGAAAGGCGAAAATGATAAAACATTTCGTATCTTATGACCGTAACAACGGTAACCGCAATTAATCTAAGGGGAAAACATTATGGAATCACGTCTCAAAAAGTCTTTAAGTGCTGGTGGTCGCAATGATCGCGCAAGCGAGGAAGCGGTAAGATCAGCTCCTGAAGAAAAGTTCATTTCTACACAGGAACGTCGCAGGATGTGGAGTGAGGAATGGACGCAATCAGCATTGCCGAAGCTACCTGATATGCCTGGGTGGCATCCTTGCTGGCTTTCAACAACCAACAGCTATGACAGCATAGATAAACGGATGCGCCTAGGTTACGTTCCAGTTAAGTCTGATGAGATCCCAGGTTACGAAGAATATCGCGTGAAGTCGGGTGAGCATGCTGGGTTTATTTCGTGTAATGAGATGTTATTGTTTAAATTGCCAATGGATATCTACCAAGAGATCATGCTCTATCAGCATCACGAGAAGCCGCGTGAAGAAGCTGAGAAGATTCGTGTTCAAGTGGAAAATCTCCAGGGTCAACGAGATAGTAATGGTCGTTCACTAGTAAATGTTGAAGGCGAGGGAATCGGCTCTATTGAACAGCAACCAAACCGTAACCCCGTTTTTGCGGGATAATCTAAGGAGTTATTATGAGTGCTACCTCTGCTCCGTTTGGCTTGCGCCCTGCGTTCCATCCCTCTGGTCTGGATCGCGCTCAGGCGTTAGCTGGCGGTATTACATCGGGCTATAGCTCGAATATTTTCAAAGGTCAACCCGTGCAATACGGCACGACCGCAAACAGCGGCACATTAGGAACCATCATCCCAGCCGGCGCTACTGGCGCTTGGGTAGGTGCCTTTGCCGGCGTGCAATGGACAGATACAACTGGCCGCGCACGTGTCTCTAACTACTGGCCTGCAAGCACTGCGTATACCGCAGGAACTTGCACTGCTTACTTCTACAACGATCAAAACATCGTTTATGAAATCCAAGCAGACGCTACAATGGCACAAACCACAATTGGTAATGAATACAACTTCTCTAGCGTTACTGCTGGCTCCTCAACCACTGGCCTATCTGCATGCACTCTTGGTGCTTCTACGGCTGCTGGTAACGGCGTTCAAGCACAAATGCGAGTAGTTGATTTAGCTCCGTATGTGGACAATGCCTGGGGTGACGCTTACACAATCGTTCGCGTCGTATGTGCTAACTCGCAATTCTTCGGTGCTGTTACCGCGATTGCTTAATTAAGGAGGCATAAGACATGGCTGCCCCAATGAGAAGTACTGACTTTCGTAGCATTGTTGAACCCATTCTTAATGAATGTTTTGATGGTGTCTACGATCAACGCGCTGACGAATGGTCACGTGTATTCCGTGAGGAAGATGGCATTCCTCGTAACTACCACGAAGAGCCAGTCCTTTACGGGTTTGGCGCTGCACCACAATTACCTGATGGCACGCCAGTAACGTACCAACAGGGTGGTGTTCTCTTCCTCAAGCGTTACCTCTACAAAGTATATGGCCTGGCCTTTGCTTTGACGAAAGTGCTTGTTGAAGACGGCGATCACATCCGTATCGGTCAAGTTTACGCTCGTCACTTAGCTCAATCTTTGGTTGAAACCAAGGAATTGCTGGGTGCCAACGTGTTAAACGTGGCTTTCAACAGTGCCTATCCTGGTGGCGATGGCGTGCCTTTAATCAGCACAGCTCATCCTATCGTTAATGGCACGTTCAGCAACCAGTTATCTACTTCCGCTAACTTGAGCCAGACATCTCTTGAACAGATGTTAATCCAAGTTCGCCAAGCTGTAGACAACAATGGTAAGAGAATTCGCTTGGTTCCACGTCAATTGATTGTGGCTCCTGGTAACATTTTCCAAGCTGAAGTATTGTTGAAATCAGTTCTTCGTGCTGGTAACGCAAACAACGACATCAATCCTGTCAAGTCAATTGGCTTGTTGGATGAAGGTGCCGCTGTATTGTCGCGCTTGACTTCATCAACTGCATGGTGGGTTCAGACCGACGCTCCTGAGGGCTTCAAGCTCTTAATGCGTCGTCGTTTGGAGAAAACCATGGAAGGTGACTTTGAGACCGACAGCATGCGCTACAAGGCTACTGAGCGTTACGACGTCGGCTTTACCGATCCTCGTGCCGCTTACGGAACCCCAGGCGTGTAATAAAAAAGGGGGAGGATCAAACCTCTCCCTTTTCTTCTAAACAATTTGTCAAGCTTTTCAAGGAGAAGACAAAATGCCCCAATTTTCAGATGACCTATTTTTAGGGTCTGCAATTACTTATCAAGGAACAGATCAATACCCTGCTGTTTCAACTTTTACTGGTTCAATTGCTACCACTACATTAACTGTCACCGCAATGCTTTCTGGTGACTTAATTACTGTTGGTATGTTTCTTGACAGTTCAACGTCACTTACCAACGGCACTTACATTACCGCATTGGGAACTGGCAATGGTGGCACAGGTACTTATACTGTAAGCGCATCACAAACTGTAGCAAGTTCAACTATCATTGGCTCTGGTAATGCCCTGTTGCAAAACCCATCTCCCATGAGCGTAGGTGTTGGCCCACTAGGTCGCGTTTATATTTGGGATTCTGTTCCTCAGGCAAAATTAACAACTAACATTGTAGCCGCTGCCATCACAACTGCTGCCACGCTTACTCTTGCCGCAGGTGCTGGTGTGACATCCGCCACGATTACAGGTGGTGCAACAGGCTTGCAACTTGACTGCCCTCGTGCGGTTTCCACAACCACAGGTGCTGGCGTTCCAACTTCTGTCAACATTACTGTTTCTGGTTATGACTACTACGGTCAAGCCATGAGCGAGGTAATTGCAACAGGAACTGTAGCATCAACAACCGTTAATGGCAAAAAAGCCTTTTATCAAATTAGCAGTGTTGTCTCTTCTGGTGCAAGCGTAGTAACTGTTGCAGTAGGCACAACAGACATCTTAGGTGCGCCATTACGCATTACTGATGCTGGATACATTACTCGTGCAGGTTGGAACAATACCCTAGCAGAAGATGCTGGAACTTTTGCCGCCGCCGCTACTGCCACAGCAACCACCACAACTGGAGATGTAAGGGGTACTTATTTGCCCTCGTCTGCTTGTGACGGTATCAAACGTCTTGTGATGGGAATAGCCCTACCAGCAATTGCGGCAGGCCCAAATGCGACACGTATTGGCGCTTTTGGCGTCACACAAGCATAAGGAGAATGTTATGGGTCAATTTAAACCAATGGTGAAAATGGAAACCACCGAACCTTCAGTAATTTTAAAACTGAAAAAAGGTGGAAAAGTAGCAGCTAAAATGCAAAAGGAATCTGGCCATGCAGCTATGGCTAGCGCCAATCCTTTTGCTGATGCAGAATCAGGAATGGCCCCTAAAAAGCCTTCTATGTCTGCTCGTCGGCGTGCTATGAACCCAAACCAGTATGCTAAGGGCGGTAAAGTAGCTCGTAAGCAAATGGGTGGTGCAATGCCAATGGCAGGGGCTCCAACAGCCGCTATGCCAATGGCTCCTGCAGCTCCTCAGGCAATGGGTCGCGCTGCTATGACTCCTCAAGGCATGCCTCCCCAGGCAATGAATCGTGCAGCATTAGCTGGTATGGCTCCAAACGCACGTAATGCACGCGCTATGATGGTTCGTAAAGCGCTATCCGGAATGAAGAAGGGTGGATCTGCAGATGCTAAATGTGCAGCACTAGAACGTGAGTTAAAGCACCATGAGGCGATGTCAGCTTCTAAGGCTCACGGCAAAGCTTCTGGTGGCATCATTATGAGCAAAACAGGCAAAACTAAAGTAGACACCGCCAAAAAAGGCAGGACTACAGGTAGCACTGGCGAAGTTAAAGAAGGCAAGCCAGGCGGCTACAAGCATGGCGGCAACGTCGGCGTTAAGATGGGTAATGGAGGCGGCTTCAAGAAGGGCGGTAAAGTGCCTGGATTGACTGGTGCAACTGTTGAAGCTGGAAATTGGGAGAATCGTCCTGCCGATACCGCTAAACCTGGCAAGTCAAACACCACTACTGGTGATGTCAAGCTAGGCAATGGTGGTGGTTACAAAATGGGAGGGCGTGCCTCAAAAAAAGCCTACGCTACGGGGGGAGCAGTTGTTAATGACGGTAAAGCAGTAAAAATGCCCCGTCATTCTATCAGCCGTCCCGTAGCAAATAGTCTTCAATCTGGCACTTTTAAAAAGGGTGGTAAAGTCAAATACCAAGTAGGCGGTGGAGTTGATGTTGAGGAAGCTTTGGCAGAACATCGTAGAGAACGTGATGCTGCTAAAGAAACCGCCGGTGGTGAAAGATTTGAAAGATTAAGGAAGGAAAGCAATGAAGGCCCACGTAAGTTTATTTCCGAACTTCCAGGAAAAATTTACGAAGGCGCCAAGCGTTTATTTTCTCCATCTGAACCGCCTGCTGGAAGCGTTACTAAGACTGAGAAATCAGTAACAATAGCGCCAAAAAGAAATGGTGGTGCGGCAAAAAAGTCGTATGCTGACGGGGGTAAGTTTAAAGCGAAACCTTTTTTCGCTCCTCCTCTCAGCGGCACTAACATTTATAGCAAAGAAGGTAAAGCATCGCGTGACAAGCTGGAAAATGAAATAAGAGGTCTTAACAGTAAAGTTCGGGCAAAGCAGGGAGATCCATTTCCTGATTTTCCTGAAAAGGGTATGAGAGATTACGGATTCCGCAGCCCCAAAGGTAAGATCTAGTAAGAATCAAGTGGGGGCTTCGGCCCCTGCTTTTAATTGGAGAAAAGCATGACCATTACTGCTACATCACAAACATTATTTGATGGTGAGAGAATCGCCATTATGAAGTTTTATGCAACAATGAGCACGACTGAGAATGAGTCTGCTGTTGCTAAAGTAACTCCTTCTGCACTTACTGCTTCAGCGGCAGGTGGCGCTTGCGACGCTGTGACTATTTTAAAATGCACAGCAATGACGCATGGCTTAGAAGTTCAAATGAACTGGAAAGCAACCACCCCAGTTGTTATTGGAACCATTCCTCAGAATACTAATTACACTCAAGACTATTCAAAGTTTGGTGGATTGTGGAATAACGCAGGAACAGGTAAAGACGGTGTGATTACTTTTACTACCTTAGATGGTTCCGCTGGTGATACTTACACAGTTATTCTTGAGATGCAAAAGCATTACGTTAATCCATTGGGTTAATCATGCCAAGTAAATCACCTGCTCAACATAAACTTATGGCGGCGGTTGCCCATAACCCTAAGTTTGCAAAGAAGGTAGGCATTCCTGTTAGCGTAGGGAAAGATTTTACTTCTGCTGATAAGGGCAAGAAATTTAAAGATGGTGGAAATGTAAATGCCGCTGGTAATTACACTAAGCCTGAAATGAGAAAGCGTATTGTTTCTCAAGTTAAATCAGAAGCAACACAGGGGACGGGCGCGGGACAGTGGTCAGCTCGTAAAGCGCAGTTAGTAGCAAAGAAATACAAACAAGCCGGAGGTGGTTATCGTGATTGAATATGCAAAACATACAAACGATTGCGTCATTAACAAAGGTGGGCCATGCACTTGTGGCACAGAAGAAGTTCTTGAAGATTTAATTCTTGAAGAAGTTGGTTTAACTGCTGAAGATTTTGAATGAAAGCACCACAACAATCCCTAAAAGATTGGGGCGATCAAAAGTGGCGTACCAAGTCTGGTAAGCCATCAAGTAAAACGGGAGAGCGGTATCTTCCGGAAGCAGCAATTAAAAGTCTTAGCCCTGCTGAGTATGCGGCAACAACTAAGGCAAAACGGGCAGGCAAAGCAAAAGGTCAACAGTTTGTAGCACAACCTAAAAAAATTGCAAATAAAACAGTTAAATATAGGTTTTAATTATGCCAAAAAAAAATGAAGTAATTAAATCTTTAAAAAAGTCTGGTTTTTATGAAACTGGCAAAAGTAAATCTGAACGGTTTAATATTATTAATAAAGTTACAACTAAACCACAGCGGATAGAAATTGTTGACAAATTATTTTTAAATAAAAAATCAAAGGGTGGCAATGTATCTCTTGCTATTGGAAGAGGAGAGAAGCTGCCAGAGGAACGCGGTGCAGGACTTACGCAAAAAGGCAGAGAGAAGTATAATCGAGAGACTGGATCAAATCTAAAAGCACCGCAGCCACAAGGTGGTGCAAGACGTGATTCTTTCTGCGCTCGAATGGGTGCAGTTGCTGAAAAAAGTGAGAAGGGCTCTCGCTCAAGAGCTTCAATGAAACGCTGGAATTGTCCAGGATGGTAAAGGAAAAAGATATGGCCAAAGAATTGCTACCAATTTCAGCTCGCAGTCTTTACACTAAGACTTACGCAAAGCATGCAAAAACAATTGCTCAATCAAAAGATGCCGAAAAAAAGGCATATGAAGCGGTTGAAAAAAAACATGGAAAAGAAATTCGGGATAAATTAAGTGCGTTTCATAATGAAAATGAAACCTCGGCAGAGAGTGGAGAAAACTACCCAATGAAGCGCGGTGGTTCTGCAAAGAAGAAAAACACCAACTGGTGAGGTGACACATGGCATATAGCGGAACCGTTGGACAAACAGTAATATCGGTGCAGCAGTTTATTGACCAGGGCGCTCGTATGTCGGGCAAATTGGCCGAAGAGCTTACTGTTGAACAAGTCCAGGCTTCCAAGCAATCCTTGTTCTTTATCTTATCAAACCTGATCAATCAAGGTATCAACTACTGGTGCATTGATAAAAAAGTTTACGGCATGAATGCCAATCAATACGAATACTTGTTACCGTTAGGTGGTAATGACGTATTGAATGCGCTATATCGCACGATGAATCGTCCCACTCCAGGAACAACTGGTGGATACATTGGGTCATCTGGAAATATTGGCTTGGCTTTTGATAACAATGTTCTGACTGCGGACACTCAGACAGCTGTTAATGGTTATATAGGCATTAATTACGGCAGCAATAACCCTATCTACGCAGGATCAATAGGTATATTGCCGGCTACATCAGGGTCGTTTCATATTCTTCTAGAGTGGTCTAGTGACGGCACAACCTGGAGTCTGCTAGAAGATACCGGTGTAGTTACATGGGTATCTGGTCAATGGTTATGGTATGACATAGATCCTGGTCAATCATGCCAGTATTACCGCATGAGAGAAACTGGCGGCAATACTTTGAGTGTTGCAGAGTTCTATGTTGGCAATAACTCTACAGAAATTACAATGGCTCGGTTAAATCGGGATGACTATACCAATTTGCCGAACAAGAACTTTACAGCAAATCAACCATTTCAATTCTGGTTTAATCGCACAATCCCACAATCTAAGATTGTATTGTGGCCAACTCCATCAGATCCTTTCGTTCAAATGACTGTCTGGTATTCCAGGCAAGTAATGGATGTGGGCGATCTATATGGAGAAGTGGAAATCCCTCAATATTTTTACCAGGCAATACAATGCATGCTGGCTCATCAAATGAGCCTGATCTTGCCTGGTGTAGATTTGGGACGCACTCAGTATCTTGAAGGCCAGGCTGATAAATACTTCACGATGGCCGAGAATGAGAACAGAGATAAGTCTCCGATCTACTACGCACCAAATATTTCAGTCTATACGAGGTAAACAATGCCTCGGTTTCTAAACACTGAAGGCAATGCAGTAATAGCAATTTTCATTTGCGATAGATGCAAAATGAAGAGGCCAATAGTTGAAGCAATGCCAGATCCAAACTTCCCTGGCTTAAAAGTTTGTCAGCAAGGCTGTGCAGATCAAAAAGATCCGTATCGTTTGCCTGCTCGTAAGACGGAAAGGATTACGCTGCAATATCCTAGACCGGATGTAAGTGTGGCAGTGAATCCAAGCGATATAGTAACTCAACCCTATGGTGGTGAAGTCTTGAGCACAGAGCAGAGCGGCCAAGTTCCTGCACAAGACGGCAACATACAGATTATTGGATTGCAACCCTAATATGGCACAAGTAACCATCACAGAGCTCCCGTTAGCTCAAGCTTTAACAGGGCTGGAGCCCATTCCAATTGTTCAAAATGGCGTTACAGTTCAAACTACTACCGGTGCAATTTCTGGCGCCGGAGCGTTAAATTACCCATTTCTGACGGTAGGATCCACTTCCGGTCTAACCCAGGCAAGGTATGTGGCCACCAACTCCGGATTGACATTGACGGATAATGGAGCTGGATCCACTTTACAAATAAACCTAACTGGTGCTGCATTGTCATTAAATGCAAGCGGAACTGGTATTCAGGTAAAGACCAACTCCACTACAGTCACCAATGTATCTATGGCCGTCGGAACAGGCCTAAGCGTGGCCAATGCCGATGGGATAGCCGGTAACCCTACCATTAGCCTTGGGACGTTTCTACAGCAGTTTGTGAGCCTTACAGGCACAGGCATGCTGGCCATTCAAAGTGGAACTGTTGCCAAGGTTGATATTCTTGGAACATCCAGTCAAATATCTATTGCTAATGGCAATGGTGCTGGCAACGTCACAGTAAGCATAGCGGACAATCCAGTAATACCGGGAACCGGCAGTATTACAGTTTCCAATGGCACAACTGTCCAAAGATCCGGCAGCTTTGGTGCGGTTCGATACAACACCGATCTGTCTCAATTTGAAGGATATACCAATACCGGGTGGAATCAATTCTCTGTGTCTGGTGGTGTGACTTCGTTTAGCGCAGGAACTACAGGGTTTACTCCATCGACTGCAAGTTCTGGTGCGGTGACCCTTGCAGGAACCCTGAACGTCGCAAATGGCGGAACTGGTGCTACTACTTTAACTGGATATGTATACGGTAACGGCACAGGGGCGATGACCGCCTCTACGACTATTCCTACTACCTCCTTGAGTGGGACTATAACTAACATTCAGTTAGCAAATAGCGCTATAACAATCAACGGATCACCTGTAAGTCTGGGCGGTTCTATTACTGTAACTGCTACGGCTTCTAATGCTTTAACGATAGGCACAGGGCTTAGTGGAACGTCTTACAACGGCTCCACTGCGGTAACGATTGCTATTGATTCTACTGTAACAACTTTAACTGGCACACAAACGCTTACTAACAAGTCTATAAGCGGGTCTACAAATACTTTAAGTAACATTGCTAATTCAAGTCTTACGAATTCATCTGTTACTTATAACGGCTCAACAGTTGCTTTGGGTGGATCTGCAACAATAACCGCCGTCAATCCCAATGCGTTGACTATAGGAACGGGACTGACTGGAACTAGTTACACAGGTTCTTCAGCCGTAACTATTGCCATAGATTCTACCGTTGCTACCTTGACGGGTACGCAGACGTTGACCAACAAGACAATCAGTGGCTCGACCAATACGCTGACAAACATTGCCAATGCAAGTCTGACCAACTCTGCGGTGACTGTAGGAACTACAGCTATTGCTTTGGGTGCATCAAGTCTTACTTTAGGTGGATTGACTTCTGTTGCGGTGACGCAAGACCCTGTGTCGGCGTTGGAATTGGCTACTAAGCAGTATGTTGATTCAGTAGCGCAAGGGTTAGACCCCAAGGCATCTTGCGTGGCGGCAACGACAACAAACATCACGCTGTCTGGAACGCAGACGATTGATGGTGTGGCGTTGATTGCGGGAGATAGGTGTTTGGTTAAAGACCAAACTTTGAGCCAAAACAACGGAATTTATTTAGTTGCGGCGGGTGCATGGACTCGTGCAACGGATATGGACTCGTGGGCAGAAGTCCCCGGCGCGTTTACCTTCATCGAACAAGGAACTTTATACGCTGACACTGGTTGGGTTTGCACCTCCAATGCTGGCGGTACTTTAGGCACAACCCCCATTACTTGGGTTCAATTTGCTGGTGTAGGCTCTTACACGGCAGGGACGGGCCTTACGCTTACAGGCACTCAGTTTAGTCTTACCGCGCCCGTTACCGTGGCTCTTGGCGGGACAAATGCAACAAACGCCACTGATGCAAGAACAAATCTAGTTGCTGCAAAGTCAGGCACTAACAGTGACATCACAGAATTGTATGCGTTGAATGGAACGTCTTATGGCGTAGCTTATCAAAACCTTGCTAATCAGTTAGTTATGGGGGCCGTTTTAACATTTGACGGCACAACATTAACGGCTCCTAGCGGCGCATTTACAACCATATCAGCAACAGGCGTAATTACATCAACAGTTGCAACAGGAACGGCTCCATTTACAGTAGCAAGCACTACCCAGGTAGCAAACCTAAATGCAGCAACTGCTGGAACTGCAACAAACGCAACAAATACTGGAACAACTGCAGCAACATCAGGCGCGACAAACTACCTTGTATTTAAGACAGCAACTAGTGGAAATTTGCCAGAATTGGTAAACTCATCTATAACCTGCAACGCAGCGAATGGCACCATCACCGGTGGCATTGCTGGTGGCGCATTTTAAGGAAATAACATGGCACAAACCGGATATACACCAATTCTAATTTACGGTAGCAGCACTGCTGCTGCTGTTCCCCTGGCAGCTAACTTAACAACCAGCGCATCTGGTGCTGAATTAGCAATTAATTACACCGACGGTAAACTTTACTATAAGAATAACTCAGGCGTAGTGACACTGTTAGCCTCTTCCGCAGGCGCTTCTGGCGATGTAGTTGGCCCAGCCTCTGCTACCGACAATGCCTTGGCTAGGTTTGACTTAACTACTGGCAAACTGATTCAAAACTCAGTTGGTATTTTAAGTGACGCAGGTATTTTGACTGGCTTGACTGGAATCACATCGTCAGGGTCTATTACGTTCTCCAGCCTGACATCTGGTCGTGTTCCATACGCCACTACAGCAGGTCTTTTAACTGACTCAGCCAACCTTTTATACTCTGGCACTGACTTAACGGTATACGGTCTAACAGTCGGGCGTGGTGCAGGTGCTGTGTCTTCCAATGCTGCGTTTGGTGCTAGTGCATTGGCGGCTAATACAAGTGGTACAAATAATACTGGAATAGGAAAAGAAGCACTTTTATCAAACACAACAGGTGGATTTAATACATCTACTGGTTTTGATGCTTTAGCAAATAACACCACAGGCTCATACAACACTGCAAATGGCGCTTACGCTCTAGGCGCAAATACCACAGGCGGTAACAATGTTGCCCTCGGCATGTATGCTTTTAGCTCAAACACCACCGCATCTAACAACACAGCAGTTGGTTATCAAGCAGGTTATAGCAATACCACTGGGCCAAGCAATGTAGCCGTTGGTTATCAAGCCGCTTACTCAAACACTACTGGGGATTCAAATACGGCAATTGGTCTTTCCGCTTTACGAAGCAGTGTTACGGCAGTTCAAAATACCGCAGTGGGTCAAAGTGCCGCTTATTTCACAACTGTTAATGGCGTAAATGCTTTTGGTGCATATGCGCTTTATTCCAACACAACCGGCAACTTGAACTCTGCGTTTGGTGGTGGTGCATCAGGTAGTTACAATGCCGCTTTGTTTTTAAATACTACAGGGTCTTCTAACTCTGCTTTTGGAACGCCCGCATTAACAGCAAATACAACTGGCGGCAGTAATTCCGCATTTGGTTCTGTTGCGCTTCATGCAAACACAACTGGCTCATACAACGTAGCAGTTGGAAGCCAAGCGCTCAAATCTAATACCACCGCAGGAAGTAATGTTGCAGTAGGATTTCAGGCTAGCCAGGCAAACACAACTGGCACTTTTAATGTTGCAGTTGGCACAACTGCATTAAGTGGTGCAACTGGAAGTGACAACGTAGGCATTGGTGCTGGCGCGGGCAATGGCAGTGGTTCTGCTAACATATTTATTGGCTCAAACACAGGCGGGCAAAATACCACTGGCGCATATAACACGTTTGTAGGAGGCGGGCTTACTGGAACTAATGCTGGCCCCGGATTTAACAATACAACTGGTTCTTACAACGTCGCATTAGGTTCACAGTCTCTTTTCTCAAACACCACCGCATCTGGTAACACTGCTGTAGGTTATCAAGCGGCATATGCAAACACTACAGGAATTGGTAATACTGCCGTTGGTTATTTTGCTTTATTAAGCAACACAACTGGCTTGGGAAATACAGCAATAGGCGGTCAACACACTGGTGTTTCACCTGCTTCAATGTCTACAAATACAACAGGCTCGTATAACATTGCCGTAGGTACAGGCGCACTTTATGCCAACAGCACTGGCGCAAACTCTACTGTAGTTGGTTATCAGGCTTTTTATAGTAGCACTGGTAGCACTCAAATAGGCTTAGGTTACCAAGCAGGATACGGGTCTACTGGAAGTAATAATCTTGCAATAGGTTACCAAGCCTTATACAGTAACGTCGGCACTAATATTTATGGTATTGGTTATCAAGCCTTATACAATAATAGTGGTGGCGATAACTACGCCTATGGTTACCAATCAATGAAGGCAAATACTTCTGGTAGCAATAGTGTTGCGATGGGCTTGTATACGTTACTAAACAATACAACTGCTGGTAACCATGTTGCAATCGGTAACTTTGCTCTTCAAAACAACACAACTGGCGGCTCTAATACGGCTGTTGGTAACGCTGCTTTGATTACGAATACCACAGGCGCTTCTAATGTTGCTTTAGGAGGCTCCGCTTTATATAACAACACTACTGCTTCAAATAACGTAGCGATTGGATATACGGCTCTTAATGCAACCACCACAGGCGATAGAAATACTGTCGTTGGTAATCAAGCGGGTTACGTAAATGCAACTGGGGCTGTTAATACATTTATTGGATACCGCGCAGGTTATTCTAATTACACTACTAGCGGTAGTGTATTTGTCGGTGCATATGTTGGAGAGAACAGCACTGGTGGCTCTAACACAGCAGTGGGTGGTGCTACCGTAGGCGTTACAAACACAACATTCCAAGCAAATACTACTGGCGCTTACAACACGGCTATTGGCACTGCAACAATGCCAGCAAATACCACGGGTTCTGGTAACACGGCAGTCGGCTATCAGTCTGGGTATGCCAATACGACAGGGCAATACAATACTTCTTTAGGCGCGTATTCAAATAACGCAAATTCAACTGCTTCCAATAATACCGCGATTGGGTATCAGTCTTTTAATGCCAATACGTCAGGTTCAAGTAACGTGACCCTTGGCGTGTATTGTATGACTGCAAATACCACTGGCTCTTTTAACGTAGCAATAGGTGCTGGTGCAGTTGGTGCAACAGCGGGTGCAATGTATAGCAATACAACGGGAAGTAACAACACCTCAGTTGGCTCTCAAGCATTGGGGGCAAACACCACCGCATCTAACAACGTGGCTGTAGGATATCAAGCACTAACAAACAACACCACCGCTTTAAACAACACTGCTGTAGGTTATCAGGCGGGGTATAGCAATACCACCTCAAATAACAGCACTTATGTTGGTGCTACTGCTGGCTACAGCACTACTGGTCGTGCAAATACATTTGTCGGAAGAAATGACAATGGTTTTGGTGCTGGATGGACAGTAACTACTGGAAATCGAAACACAATTCTTGGTGGCTTTGACGGCAACCAAGGCGGCTTAGACATCCGCACAGCAAATAACTACATTGTATTGAGTGATGGGGATGGGTATCCAAGGGCTTGGATTGGCGCAGGTAATAACAATGATTTGTTTAGAGTTGGAACTGTAAGCACTTCTACTGCTTCTTGGATGCATCAAATTTCATACAATCAAACAAGTCGGGCTATCATTGGATTTACAAATGATTGTGTTGCTGGCAATCCAAATGGCGTTGCTATTAACTATCCAAATTCTAGCCAAAATGGTTCGTCAGATACCTTTTTAGGTTGTAGTGATAGTGCGGCAACAAGAATGACTGTTAGGAATAACGGTGGTATAGCAAATTATCAAGCCAACGATGCAAACTTATCAGACCGCAGAGAAAAAACAAACTTTGCACAGGCGGGTTCATACCTTGATAAAATTTGCGCTATTCCTGTTCAAACATTTAATTACATTGACCAAAACCTTGAAGAAGATGACGGTTTAACATTAGGTGTGGTTGCCCAAGACGTTCAAGCAGTTGCGCCTGAGTTAATTACAGAAAGCAATTGGGGAACAAAAGAAGAACCTAAAATGCGTTTGTCTGTTTATCAAACCGATTTGCAATACGCATTAATGAAGTGTATTCAAGAACTTAAAGCAGAAGTAGACGCACTTAAATCTCAACTTAACCAAGGAGCATAAAGATGGAAACTATTGACCAACTAACCCCAGAGCAAATTGCACAGCACTATTCAGCCGCAATG
>Ga0209296_1001437_pt1 | contig 18263 bp, 31 predicted proteins | sample S_130206_EF_Meta_FD_187319 | JGI IMG/M metagenome (GOLD analysis project Ga0209296, IMG submission 187319) | Freshwater microbial communities from Lake Simoncouche, Canada to study carbon cycling - S_130206_EF_MetaG (SPAdes) (version 2) | ecosystem: Environmental > Aquatic > Freshwater > Lake ...
CGCATTTTTTCTTTAGATCCTGCTTCTATTCTTGCACGTTTAGCGTGAATATTAGCATAAAGTCCAGGTTTAGTCGCCATTAGCAGTTCCAATTCTTTAAAGATGCTTTAGCGCGAGGGGCATCGCCTTTAGCGTGTTTAACAACTCCTGACATTCTCGCACAAAACGATGCTTTTCTACCAGCATCTGCTTTTGTTTTCGGGTTCGGTGCAGGTGCTTTTAAATTACTGTTGTTTTTTGCATTGTACTCGGCTCGCCCTTTGGCGGTCATCCCCGCACCCTTATCAGTTGGGTTATAGTTCTTGCCCTTACCCGTCGTAGTGCGTGGTATCGGTTTGTCGTGTTTAGTCGCCATTAAGATCCCATCCAAGAGTTAGAGACTGCACCTTGATTTTGATATGTATTCTTTCGGATTATACCCTTATATTCCCGATGTGCAACAGGAAACGCAAAAGTCAATGCAATAGCGTCGGCAGCGTCAGGTGACGCTAGTCCTCTTGATCTCATGTCTTTCTTCGATTCCAAGAATATGCTCCCTTTGCTATCAGGCTTCATCATGGGCGAGATCAGATCACTTTTCAAGTACCGATCCGTAGGCACGCTGGCTGACTTGAGCCATTCTCGCATATCGCCCCACATCTCCGCCCGTTTGTTACCATACATCATACTGTTCTTCGCTTTGTTCCCGAAGTTAACACCTTTGATCTTATAGCGTTGTTCTTTCAATCTGTCCACTACCCCAGCTCCTAGCCCACCTTCGTCGATGTTGACTAGCGCTGGTTGATATTCCTCTATAGCCTCGATCACCCGCCCAACTGTTTCCATGGTGTCGTCACCCTTGTGCCGCTTGATGGCTATTACATCTCGCCCTTGCCGAACAGCGATGACCGTTGAGTCCGACCCAAACCGTGCAGGGTCAACCCCAATGATGATGGGCGCAGTATTGTCCTTATACTTTTCCCGTTGCATGGCTTCTTCGACTGTGTTGACGCTAATGAACTGATCATCGGACGCGTTCGGGAACATACCGTACACTTCGACGTGGGCTTGCACCGAGTCGGAGCCGTACTCAGCGATGATCTGCTCATAGACGTTCTTGTCTGTGCCTTCGACCTGGCGTGAGTCGATGTTGCGGTTTTTCCAAAACTCCCGCTTGGAGTGGAACGCTTCATAAAAATATCCGCTATTGCGTCGTGGGTTGCTAAACGCCATCCAAAACCTGTTGGGCGTGTTTTCCGTGAAGAACCCGCTTGTCACCGCCCAAATAGAATCATCAATACCCGATGCTTCATCGAATATAACCATTACCCCGTCGTAGTTGTGAACCCCTGCGTAAGCATCAGGATTCTCCGCCGACCATAGCCGTCCTTCAACACCCCAATACCGCGTGCCTTTTTTCAAATCACGTTCGACTAGCTCAGTCAACCATTTGGCTGGCATCACTCTGGTTGCGCTCACTTCAAACCAATGGCTGTTGATAGACATACTCAACCACTTAGTTATCTCCGCCCAGGTGACACTTCTGAGCTGACTTTCCGAGTTAGCCGACACGATGACGGTTGCGCCTATCCGTGTCGTTAACATCCAATGCTCTAGCCATGAGACTAGCGCCGACTTACCAATTCCACGCCCAGACGCTACCGCTTCTCTTAGCACATCGAAGTCCAGCTTGCCTTGGTTTTGCTTAATATGTTCGGCTATGTCTAGTAAGATCTCACGTTGCCACTTGCGTGGCCCTGTAAAATTCTCCAGCGGCGTACCCTGTTGCGCCCACGGATAACAATACATCACAAACGCTAGCGGATTGTCCTTAATCGCAGGACTCCACAGGCGTGACATTAACTCTTGTTCGTCTTGCGCTGAGTAGATAGTGGATTGCATTAGTGTCTAGGCGACTTTTTGTTTGAGTTCGGTGTTAAGCGTAGGTTTCACGTGGAACGCTTCTGCGTCAGTTGGCTGACTTTCCACTTGTTTGAATACGCCTTCGATCACGCGTTGTTGCGCTTGTTCAAGTGCGGCTGTGATCGAGATGCGCTGCTCAACATCTATCGACAGTTGTTGTTTAGCTACCCAACCGTGGGCGTGCTTGAGAATTTCTAGCGCTGCTTTAGAGTCACCGTCAGCTGCCGCTTGGTGCAGTTGTTGGGATGCCAACATCTCGCCATCGGCTTTGCCTTTGAGTTCAGCCATCTCCGCTATCGGATCTAGTTGCGTCAGTTGCCGATACTCTGTAGGCATCATGCCAGCAGCAAGGGCAAGCGTGTCGCCTTTGAGTCCTAACTTGGCAGCGTTGTAGATGCGTTCAAGTCTAGCCTCGGTAGCCTCTAGCTTGCGTGGCTCATACACAAAGGAATGAAAGTTATCAAACATTTGCATAGTGTATCAAAGTTTTAGCGGGGGGTTCGATGTTTTTATAAAAAAATAAAAAGTTTGCACAAACGCTCCGCCGCCATAGGGCTGTTCGGCTCGGCCCTACCCCCCCCCATGCAAAATTAAAAAGCACCCAGGATCCAGGCAAAAACCTGCAAGCCAGCAGAAATAAGGCGCTTCGGGCCGCATAAGCCTACAAGCCAATAGATATAAGGCTTTGAGAGTGTGGGCAATGTGGACAACATGGACAATTGCTTTTTAGTTGGTGCAATATGCCCCTAATATGTGGGCAATATGGACAATCCCCAAGCAATAGCCCACATTGCCCACATTAAAGGGAAAGGCAAAAGCGTGGCACAAAATGCAAGGGGCGTTTGTGGGTCAAATGGGCAATGTGGGCATACCCTTTTTAGTCGCCACAATAGCAACCCTATATATACCAATTTTTAATTCATTGAATTAGTCAAATATTATTATCCACAATATCCACATCGAAGTCTGGCAATGCTTTCATGGCAATTGCCACTATCCACATCATTATCCACATGGACAATGCCAATTATCCACAAACAACATATTTGCATAAATGTAACGAAATTCGTTGCACTATTGTGCAATTCTGTTAAACTGTAAGGGTAGTAATTAACAACCAAACGAAAGGTAAACAAAATGAACAAAGCCCACAAAATAGCATTTAGAGATGCCCTAAGAAATGATGTACCGTTCTCATACTTTGCGCCGCACGATAGAAAAGTAATAAAACACAATAGCGCAATTGTTGAGGCGATTGCCTCACGCCGTCAATTCTCATATGCTGATTCTAAAGCGCATATTAAATTCAACTAAACAAATGGGGGCAAAAGCTCCCAATAAAGGAAAACACAAAATGAAACAATCCGACATTTTAATAATTACTCTATTAGTAGTATCGCCATTAATCTTAGCAATAGTTCAACTAATCTTAAACTAAAGGAAAACACAAAATGAGAAAAATAGAAATTGAGGAAGTTTATACTGGTGGTGGTTGCGATCATTACGAATTACATTTTAGGGAATATGGCATTATATTTGCCGTAAATAATAATGATTGCAGTATTCCTACCGAGGGCGAGGACTGGGGCTTTTGTACTTACGCCTCCGAGGATGATCAAAATTCGGGTAATTATATTGATTGCGTTGGGCCATTCGATGATTTCAGAAAAGCCAATCTAATCGAATTTTGCAAGGGTTTTATTGCCGCTAAACGAATTAAAAAGATTGAGGGTTATTTTGAGTTAAGCCAAGTCAATTTCGAAGAATTGGCGTCCGATATTGCCAATGTATGCGAACCCCATGTTTTATACGATGCATTGTATTTTTATCTGCATACCATGTCAAAAGATACTCTCGAAGTGTGGCTCAAAGAATTAGACGCAAATCAATCTTTTAAATTAACTGACTATATAGAGGACTGAATGAAACAATTTGAACTGTATTTTTTAGACTTATCAAACCCCAGTAATAAATCTAGGCTTGAGTACAAAACAATCCATTTTTTTATAAACAATGGTGAGTACAATAAATCCGATTACGATGAAATAAACAATCTTGAAATTGGTCAATCTTGCAACAAATCTTATTCCACAATTCAACATTGGATTCGAAGACTAAAGTAATAAGCCTATAAGCACTTACCTGGTTGGTGCTTATGGGATTGTTATTTTGGCAATCAATAAACTAAAGTAAAGGAATCTAAACTATGTACCAAAGTATAAATTTTACGGACTTTCGAAATGCTTTTAAACAATTGCGACCCAGCAATTTTAGTAATGAGGGTTTATGCGAACTGTTTGAGTATTGCGAAGAATATGAGCATGACTCTGGTGAGACTATGGAACTAGATGTCATAGCACTATGCTGCGACATAACCGAAGATAAGCCATTGAGTATTGCCAACGGTTACAACATAGATTTAACAGAAATTAACCTAGACGATATGCCAAAGGTTCGTGAAACTGTATTGGATTACTTGCGTGAGCATACTACCGTAGTCGGTCAAACCCACGAATCTATTTTATTTATAAACTTTTAGGGGCTGATAATGAAATATATTAGACTAAGTGAACACCTTGCCAACATTGCAAGTGGCAAATATTGGAACGATAAGGCATTAAAAAGGGTTATTAAAAACCCACTTTTGAACGATTCGGAGCGCTTGCTAGTCCTATGGTTTAGTAAGGGTTATCCTAATTTGCGCCATGAGATGCAAGAAATATCCATTAAACTTTATCTTAATAGGAATTAAAACCATGAAAACATTTTTAGATTATTTACTGGGCGGCTTGTTTATGGTCACAATGGCGCTGATTTTGGCATCAATTTACATCTACAAAACTGGGGGCTTTTAATGTATATCGTCCATTACAAAATACAAGGGGAAGACTATTCTATTCGGTTTAACGATAAGACTAGCGCCCAACTATTCGCTAACAAATATAACGGAAAGGTAACAACATGACAGTTAAAAAAATTACGGAATTAACTAATCGCATTGGGCAATTAGAAAATGCTATTTGGGATTCTCATAAAAGTATAGATGAAATTTTGGGGGCGTTATATATGGTTCACGAAAATATAAGCGCTCAAAAGAATAAAAATCTATGTTTAGGATGGGCAATTGAAAATATTAGGTCATCATTAATTCACGCTCAAATTAATTTAATGAATGATGCTAATTTAGATACTTAAAAGGATAAACCATGCTAATCGCCATCATCGCTAGTTCTATAGTTCTCTTACTGGTTGCCGTATTCGACTTATAAGCCCTCAATTCTCACTAAAAAGCCCCTTAATTGGGGCTTTATTTTTGGCTTTTTTTTCGCTTTTTTTGGGTTTTTTGGCTGCGCCAGGCGCGCCCAGACACCTAACCATGCGCAACCAAAACCTTGATGCAAACTTGAATTGTCTGTGGGACGCTATTTTCGATTAGGTATGGGGACGCTATTTTCGATTCATTTTGTATTGACTACTTGCGTCGTAGGCGCATCCTCTAATGCGCGCCTTAGCTCAGACTTACTCAAAATAGACGCTATTTCAGGATCAGCAAAGATGTGCTTTTTGGTATCAAACTCGCGTGACTTGATGCGCCCACAGTCTACCCAACCAGCTTCTTTGAGAGCGTGTAACAAAGCGGCCTGTGGTATTTTTACATTACTAGGCGCAAGCCCAGTCAAACGATCACAAAGCGCATGAAACGGTGAACCAATTACGCCCTTGGCAAACTCACCCTTGCGACTCTTGAGCATTTCAACAAGGAACGACTCAGCCATGCTCATGCCATGTTCAACCAGGTTAGCCTTAAACTCAGTCATCGCTGGTGCTGCTGCTGGATTGAACTGACTTACATCACGGGCGTGCAACCACGCTGAAATCGACTCAAACCCACCCTTGCGATACCAAGCCCACAGTTTTTGAGCTGCCACGGCGTCCATCCTAGCTGCTGCTGACCAAACACAAAACCACCTACGATCTTGAGACGCTAACGAAATAGGCACGGGATCATTTGAGAACGCAAGAACAAACACACGGTTGGCCATTTGGTACGGGTGCAAACCCTTACGATTAATCGGCAACATCTCAGGCGGCGCTGCTATGATGGGTTTTAACTGATTGGCCAACTGTCTACGGGCGGCGGCGTCAGGCTCTTTCAATTCGTTGATCAATAAAATCTCAGACTCTAATTGATAACCCCATTGACTGTTAATCGAGTTGTTATCCATAATGCCACGGTTTTTGAGGTGACTGCCACAGACTGCCCAAATGAACGGCGCCCACATGGTATCTTTACCGCTGCCCTCATCGCCGCCATGCAGCACGGCATGATTGATCTTAACCGCAGGGTTTTGTACTTTACAGGCCATGATGTCAAGCAGGTGTTCTAACTCGGCAGGCTCAGGCACCAACTCACGGCAATGATTCAGCCAGGGCGCTATTGTCGATTCGGACACGGCCACGCCTGACACGTCAGGTCGAGCGTCACGCCAACGGTTGCCATACAAATCACCGTCACGGGCGACAAGCACAGTCTCACCCGCAGCGTAGGTAATCCCCACGAGCGCCTTGGCGCCCATCGTTTGTCTGTTTTGGTCAAAGCAGATAGATGCCTCAACCTTCGTAGTAGGCGCATGGATTGACATACATTTGATATGACGGAACAGAGCGTTGAAAGTCTGTCTGGATACCTCACGGCGGTCTTGCATATCAAAATAAGACTCATCGTCTTGCACGTAAGCAAACCTTTCATACCACTTGGACTTTTCGACACGGCCTAACTCTTTGCGCTCGACCTCGGCAATTTTTGCGTCAGCGTCATCGGTAAACATATCGGACGGGGTAATCTTAGCAAGTGCAACAGTCATCGCCTCAGCGATCAGTTGGTCACGCAAACCATGTGTAACTTTAGGGCCACCGTTAGCGGCAACCCAATCGAGGAATGTTTGACTGCCGAAATCGACACAATGCGAGTGTAAACAGCAATAACTGCGATCTAAGGGTTTGTACCGACCTTCGGGGTTGCCATCGGTGTGTTCGGCATTGTTTGGGCAAGTGACTGATAGCCACCCTTCGCCGTTGATCTTCGACAAAACCATGCCTTGATCATTCATCCATGCTAACACATCATCGCCACCATTGTCGGCAAGTCTGATCGGTGCGTAGTGGTTCGTATCAGCAGGCGCAGGCGTTACACCTAGCGCCGTGCAGATGTCGCCGAGCGTATAGTCACGCTCAGGATGGAACTCGACTAACTTGGCTTCGAAGTTATCACGCCCAGGCTTCAGGTTAATCGAGCCTGGCAGACGCACGTTGCGGACTGCGTTAGTAGCGCCAGCATCGGTGTAACCTGCCGCTGCAATAGCTTTGACCGCTGCCGTGAACTCACCTTTAGTCGGTTGCTCAGAAAAAGCGTAGCCATACTGAAAATTATCAGGGCTTGTCTCAAGAATCCATGTCGGTGCAAGGGGCGGTGTTTTCGATTTGGTGCCAATGTCATCTAGCATCATAAATAACACAAACTCGCAGTTGGCTGCGGACGCTGATACGCGTCCATCCTCGAAGCGGTCTATGATAAACGACGCCGTATTGATATACCACGCCTCACCAGCACGCATCTTATGGCTAGGCAGATACGCAGGCCATGTGCATTTGATAGCACCGTCAGCGTGCAACTGTAATTCGCCATCTTTTAACTGTGGCTTTTGACGCACAATCAAAGCAGTCTCGCCATCGGGGGCTAATTGTGTGATAAACTCTAAAAAGTTGTGCATTTTGTGTTTTCCTTCCGTGAATTAATTATCCCCTAGCCCATCTAGGGGATTTTTTTTACTTGCCGTAACGCGTCATAATGCTTGCCTCTACGTCTAAGGGTAATCCCTCAGCCCATGCGGGTGGGGTACACATAACGTCTTTGATTATTTGTACTGCTAGTTCTGGTTCTGCTGACTCGACCACAATTTCATCATGGACGTGAAGTACCACATCATCCAAGCCTCGCAAAGCGTGTCGCAGTAAGTCATTGGCGACTGCTTGTGTAATGTTTTCACAGGCGAGTCCTTTCCACAGTCTTGCTCTAGGCCACTCTTTTGCGTCTGCTGCTGGCTTCCAACTGGCTTTGGCATAACTGACTCCATCTTGATCTAACCGTGCGAAGGGATAGCATAACACACGACCACTTGGAAGTGCATACCACAAGTGTTGCCCATCAAATAAATAGGTTACTCGCCCTGCTCTGAACTCATGTCCTTTGTTACGCATCGCCCTTGTGTAAGCATTTTCAAGGTCTTGCCAGTACGGTACTGACCACGGATTCGCTAGACGCCACGCATTGACCATGCGCTTGGCTTCAGGTTCAGGTAACAAAATACCGTACGCCCTACCCATTGCAGCGAACGCTCCCACGCCACCTGCGAATCCGCACGCTAACTCTTGCACCTTGCCGATCTGTCTCTGCTCACTAGTAATCTGATCAACAGGCACATGAAACGTCGCACTAGCGTTGACCTTGTAAACATCCTCGCCAGTACGGAATAAGTCTAGCTTACGAATACCTGCTGGACAGTTAGACAACCACGGGTTGACCCGTGCTTCAACGGCTGCCCAATCTGCAACGACTAATGATTTTCCCCTATCGGATATAAGGGCAGGTCGGAGCATTGACTTGAGTACATCGGTAATACGTCGTCCAAAGGCAGGGACAATTGCGTGGCCTCTAACCATTGCGGATCGTACAGCGTCGGGATCCTTGGCACACTTTCGGGTAAAGTTGTGTACTTGGGCGCCATAGCTACTTGCCCGACCTGTGGCTGCGCCACCAGCAAAGACAAATGCTCCACGAACTCGGTTATCTTCTTCATCTGCCAGCTCCTTTAGTCTTTTAAATTTTGCGACACTAGACGCCCATAGGTCGTCCGCACATTGGATAACATCCGCAACTTGCGGTGGTACTTCATTGGGATTTTCTTCAGCACACACAAGTAGATTAGCTCGAACTGCTTTATCGATTGAGTATTTTTTGTCACCATCTTTATAATTTTCCATCAATTTCTTGGCTTGGTCGCCAACTCTTGCAAGTACCCACTCACGCATCCTTGGGCTTCTCACGCTTAATATTTCACCATCTGTCAATTCTGCTACTAAATTCTCTATTTCTATTAACTCTGCACTCGCATACTTAATCGCTGACTCGGCTAAGGGTTTGTCTAACAATACCCCACGATCATTAATCTTCTCATTCACATGATAGTCCATCAGCTCATCGTCTGACAGTTGGCGCATAGCTTGACTAATCGCACGCATGGCTCTGACGTCCTGCTCGCAGTAAGCAACCATCTCAGCCATGAGCGTTGGATTGTTGTTGAATGTACCATCGGCTTTGGGGATAGATAACAAGCGAATCAGTTGATTGCCACGGTGATCTTTACGCATATTCACGCTTGCGAATCGGCCCACATCATCAAGTGAGCCTGGCGCGCAGTTGGCACGAGCCTGAGTAGCTGTACAATAGAACTGTTCCGTCGTCGGTTCTGGGATTCCTTTGTCTGGGCAAAGGACGTACCACATAATTAGGCGCTCAAAGGCAGCGTTATGCGCCCGAATTTGACCACCTGAAATGATATGGTCAACAATCTGCCAAGGAAACTCTTGATCAGGTAGCCATGACTGCACTTCCTCATCATCAAACGCAAAAGATAAGCAAAGCACAGACGTGCTAGCATCCCTTGCGTAGTTATAGACGCCACGGCTGGGTAAATCACAGCGTGAGCGCGTCTCGAAATCAATATATAGGATTGTCATATTAGGTGGGGCTAGTCGGTTTTCTTAGTTCTTCGACTTGTGTGTACTAGACTGAATACTTACAGACTAACCCCATTTCTTACTGTATAGACTCAGGTTCTATAACTTCTACTTCTGCCGCAGGCGCAGCTTGCACTTGCGGTATGGCTTGTTGCTTGATTTTGTCAATGATTGGTTGAGAAAACTCATAAGGCGTTTTGCCTAGAGCTGCCAAAATACCATTAACTTCCTCAAGCGTTAGTTCTAACTTAATCATATTAAACACTCCTTCTTCTGCGAGCTGTTGCAACAGGAGCTGCTGCTTCTGCTTCAACTGCGGTTTCTTCTGCGGGTGTACCAGCCTCATCGGTCATACTCATCCAACTCGCAATTTTAAAAATTGGTGTGTAGATGCGACCATAAGACTTGTGACTGTAATGCTCTTTATCGAGCGTAACAATCGGTACAGGCAACTTCGGGTCTGTGTCTACTTGTGTAGCAATTGCAACTGCAAGGGATTGTACGGAACGCTTACCACCAACCGAAGTTGTGGTGTAACGAACTTCCATGCCCTTATCTTCGCCACTTAAACACTTCATAGACATACCCACCTGAGTCTCCCAACCCTTACGAGCCATTGGGGGCGCTGCTTCTAACTCAGGCAATGGCTGGCTTACGCTGACCATTTTTTCACCGAGAACCTCACCGTCACCCCATGCAATAAAACCATGCACAAATGAGAACGGATTGACTGCCCATGTAGAGTCATCTTCGACTTCGGTCTGATCTGCACCGAATACCCAATGACCTGTCTTGTCCATCTTAAGAATGACAACACCTGCTGCGCCAACATCGGTTTCTAAAGCACGTAGTGCTGTCGATAATGAAGTGACTGAGGGTAGATTTGCTGCTGAAAACGTAGTTATATTTGACATTAGTTTAGTTCCTATTGGATTTTAGAAAGGGCTGCAACAAGTTGCTTCCCGATTTGTACTACGGCTGGACGGGGATCATCTTCCCGTGCCAACGTACTGCCACTACTTACTGCTATTACTAAGTCGTCAGGCAGTTTATCACCTAACTTTTTTAGTACCTTTTCCGCAACTGCTGGTGTAATCAACTTGGTTACATACAACTCAGTTTCGGGTATTACTTTTGCTAACACATCTGCTGCCTGATCTTCATTAGCCCATTGACGTGTCGCACGCTTATTAACTAACTTCCAACCAGGCACAGGCTTGTCTGCTTCTAACATCTGATGCGCTAACGCTCGCAGATCAGTAATCCATTGTTCTAACAGATCACAATTCTTTAAGTAGGCGCCTATTGTATCAGCATCAAGGCTCACCAACTGAGCCTCTAAGGCACGGTCAACTGCACCTGTCATCTTTGGGCAAATTGGCTTTGCAGCGCACCATCGGCAATGCTCACCCGCGCTAAGTCCAGCGTTCGCCTTTTGTGATTCTTTGACGGATGCAACTAAATTATTTTCAAAAATTTTGACGCGCTCAACTGTTGTGACCCAACGCTTAACAGATGGCGGTTGCACAATAACACACTCAATTTCTGTTGCTCCGTCAAACACCCATGCTACTGACGGTGTACGCATGGCTGCGGCTGCGTAGAATAAGAGTTGTTCGTTTTCCTCTACGCCTACGGCTACACCATCGCCAAACTTCCAATCCAGTACGATAGCACGGTCACCAATACGGCCTAGTAAGTCACATGAGCCAAACACGTCAGGTAAGAAGTCACCAAAGCCAACCTCGGTTTCAACGGCGTATTCCATTTCTAACTTAGGGTCTATCTCGCCAAGTAAATTAAGGGCGACATGGAGTTTGTTATCAATATGGTCTTGCGTTAGCACTTGGTCTTGATACTTCATACCTAGCAAAGACTCAGGCGTTACGCCTTGGTCTAGCACTTGTGCTACTGCATTGTGAAGTAATGTACCTAAGTCTGCGTAGACGCTACTTGGTCTTGGGGGCATCTTAGCGCATAACGCTACAGAGCCTGGGCAACCCATAACGCGTTTCGCAGTTGAGCCACCAACGATATTTGAGTGTAGAGCCATTTTAGTTTCCTTTAGTTTATTTGTTTAGAAATTTTATTATACATACATTTTTAATTATGTGTTAAACTTTTTTACATGAATGAAAAAGAAATTGAATCTTATTTCAAATGGGCAGTAATGTCAATAGGCGGAAAGACTTATAAGTTTAGGTCAATTAACCAGCGTGGCGTGTCAGATCAGATAGCGTGTCTGCCCAACGGCGATACGTGGTTTGTGGAATTAAAGACAAAAGGCGGTAAAGTATCTGCCTTACAGAAATTTTTTATGGAAGAAGTAACGGGGCTATCCCAAAAATATGCGTGTTTATGGACTAAGGAGCAGATAGATGAATGGAAAGATAAGATTCGGTAGTGTATGTAGTGGTATTGAAGCGGCTAGCGTTGCTTGGCACCCGCTTGGATGGGAAGCGGCATGGCTATCAGAGATTGAGCCGTTCCCTTGTGCGGTGCTAAAGCATCATTACCCTCAAGTACCTAACTTAGGTGACATGACATTGTTGCCAAACCGTATTGCGTCTGGTGAAATAGAAGCGCCAGATGTGTTTTGTGGCGGCACACCATGCCAAGCCTTTAGTGTAGCGGGTCTACGACAGTCATTAGATGATAGCCGTGGAAATTTATCATTAATTTTTTGTGAGATTGCAAATGCTATTGACAACATTAGACTTATTCAACAATCCAATCCAGCCATCATCTTTTGGGAAAACGTGCCAGGAGTCCTTAACACCAAAGACAATGCCTTTGGGTGCTTTTTGGCTGGACTTGCCGGCGAAAGTGATGCGCTCATCCCATCAGGGGGCAGATGGACAGACGCTGGTTTTATTGATGGCCCCAAAAGAGCAGTTGCGTGGCGCGTCCTCGATGCCCAATATTTCGGCTTGGCCCAACGACGCAAAAGAGTGTTTGTTATCGCAAGTGCTAGAGACGACTTCGATCCCGCAGAAGTTTTATTTGAGTTCGACGGCGTGCGCAGGGATATTGCGCCGAGCCGAGAAACGCGGAAAGAAGTTACCACCGACGCTATACCAAGCATTGCTAACTGCCTCGAAACAACCTGCAACGACTACAGTCGAGCCGACGGATTTAACATGATTTGTACAGATATTACTGGCCCATTAACTGCTAGAGATTACAAAGGTATTAGTTCGGATGATTGCAACCCTACGATGATGAAGTTAATAGCGTATGAAAACCATCCCGCGGATAGCCGAGTTAAAGAAATGGGCGAAACTTGTACAACTGTTACATCAAGATGGGGTACTGGCGGCGGCAACGTACCCTTGGTTCAGGCTTTTGATTCGTATAATCTAAGTCTTTCAGATGTTAATCAAACAATTAAAAGCCCAAGTGGGGGAACTTTAGAAAGCGTTGGGGGTATAGTTCAACAAGCATTTAGAAAAAGTCGTAGGGCGCAATCGGTTGATGATTTTGAAACATGGGTTGATGATGGTCTAGCCAATACATTAAATACTTTTGATTTAGGTGATATAAGAACAACCCATGCAGTTGCTTACAGTATTCGTGAAGATGCTAAAGCCAATACGTTTAGTGCTACGGAATTAGATGTTGCTAATTCAATTGGTGCATTGCAACCAAGCCCACAATCGCATCATGCACAAGTATTTGTAGCTCATGCGTTTAAAGTGCGTGGGGGTTGCGAAGGCGGCGGCAAAGGTTATTTAGGAAAAGATGAACAAGTATTTACTATATCAACGCATCAAGACCAACATATTCATACAAACATGGCAGTTAGACGTTTAACTCCAAAAGAATGTGAACGATTACAAGGTTTTCCTGATGGCTATACAGACATTAGACCAAAAGGTAAAGACACACCAGACGGCTCACGCTACAAAGCCCTTGGTAATTCATGGGCAGTACCTGTAGTGGCTTGGATTGGAAAAAGGATTAACCATGCGATTACGTGATTACCAAGAGATAGCCGCTGATTTTCTGTATGAGCATGACCGTGCAATGATTCTTGCGCCTGTTGGTGCAGGTAAAACGGCTATCACGCTGCGCGCCATGTACGATTGTTTGTACAACGGCGTTGTAACTAGATGGCTAGTCATAGCACCCAAGCGTGTCTGCACCGACGTGTGGCCTGTTGAGCAGCCGAAGTGGGCGCCTTTTATGAAGTTAGCCGTAGCCGTAGGCACACCTAAGCAACGCAAGGAAGCGTTTGAGTCCAAGGCGTTGGTGGTTGTAACTAACTACGACAATTTACAATCGTTGCCAGAGGACATGGACTTCGACGGCATCGTGTTCGATGAGCTGACCAGGCTTAAAAATCCATCAGGCGCACGCTTTAAAGCCCTTAATAAGGTGATTGACTCTATCAAAATACGTTGGGGTTTGACAGGATCGTTTACTAGCAATGGTTTAGAGGATGTGTTCGGGCAATGTAAGATCATCGACCAACAGCTACTAGGGCGGTCTAAAGGGGCTTTTATGCAAAAGTATTTTATTCTAATGAACAAAGACTTTGGTGAATGGGCGCCGCGCAAAGGTGCGCTGCCTGAAGTAATGCACACGATTAAACCTGCGACGTTTGTGCTAGATGCTGGCGAGTACGCTGACCAGCTACCACCGCTACACATTGTTGAAATGCGTTGCGATATGGCTGACCGCAGCCATTACGAGAAGATGAAGAAGGACTTTGTTGTGCAGTTCGGTAAAGAAAAAATTACGGCGGTTAGCGCAGCCGTAGTCACACAGAAATTACAACAGATGTCGTCAGGGTTTGTTTACAGTACCGAAACAACAGCGTCCAATACGCCTGGGCGCATGAACGTCACCCAAATACCTATCTGGTTTAGCACCCATAAGTTTGATATGTTAGATGAGCTGTTGAATGAAAACCAACGGGCGAATACTATTATCGTTTACAACTATGTTGAGGAGCTGGCAGAACTCAAGCGTCGCTATCCTAACGCACAAACGATTAATGATCCGCAGTCAATCGCCCGCTGGAACGCAGGCGAAATAGAACTGTTGTTAATCCACCCGCTATCGGCAGGGCATGGGCTAAACCTACAACACGGCGGATGCAAGATGGTGTTTGTGTCTCTGCCGTGGTCGCTAGAGTATTACGAACAAACCATCGGTAGACTGCACCGAAGCGGTCAAAAGCATGACGTATGGGTTTACATCCTGATTACAACGAAAACGATTGAGGAGCGCATTTTGGGTGCTTTGAAGAATAAAAAAGCGTTATCAGAGATTGCTATGGAGGAGCTGACATGAACGAACAACAACTGATTAAATTGCTGGAGAGTGCCGAAGGTACGATTGCACGGCTGATGTTAGAAGTTAATCGGTTATCTAAAGAACTAGAGCAACGTGACGTGTCAGACGAAGAAATAGAACGTATTGCAGCAACTGTTTTTATTGAAGATGAGACGTACCAGTATAGCGATGTCTATAAGTTTGCTAAGGCAATATTGCAGAAAGCGAGTGAGAAATGAACCAAAATATTTTTTGTAGCAAATGTTACAGAATACCTAGTCAATGTTGTTGTTCGTCAGCAAAAGAACTAACCGATAAGCGTAAACCAATTGATTGGTCAAAAGCATTGATTGGAAAGGCGAGTGAGAAATGAAAAGGTTATTACAATACAAAGCCAAGCTGAAGGCGGCGATGGCTGAAGAAACAATTAGGGCGAGGCAGTACAACGCTGCGCTTAGATCATTAAAAAAAATTACTGCTGAAACTATTGAATTACAAAGAAAGGTCGAAGATGAAACCGCTAAGTTGGCGCAAGCTGCAAGCCGTACTGAATCAGCTCAATGAGTCTGAAGTATTAATTATGCTGATTGAGGAGCGACGTGGCCTCAAGCGAGCATCTATCATGGAGCGCTTGCACATGAGGTACAACACCTTACGGGTTAGCCGTGAGCGTATTGAGATTATGAAGGAAGCTATTGCACCATGACCGAACCTGATTTCTACGCTTGGTCACACGCCAATTTAGTTGAATTTGCAACAGAAGCGTATTCTCGAATTTTAGAGGATACTTATGAGATAGAATTATTAAAACAAGACTTGCGAACGGCTATCCAAGCCTACAGACAAGTCAATATAAGGAGCAAATATGAATAATACCGACAAGAATATGATCACGCAAATGATTCGGGCAGGGCGATTTAACCCTGAGATGTGCGAGTTATTACGCCAGAAACAAGCCGAAGATGCTAGAAAAATGATTAAGCAGATGGGCGAGAAGTATTGTTGCCATGCAATCAACGCACCGAAGAAAGGTGCTTACTAATGGACGACGACTACGAAGAATACATACCTGCGCCGCAGAACAACGAAGGCCACATGAGCCAGCAAGAAGTTGCAGATGAGTTAGGGCTTTCCCGTAGTCGAGTTAGCGAGATTGAAAGTATGGCGTTGCGGAAGTTTAAATACCATTTATTAAAAAAATATTCACTAGGAGACGTGATATGAAAACAGACGGCGTAGTTATTTTAGTAGCGTTATTCGGCATTATTGTCTGCACTTACTTGGTCGGCATGACCGAGTTAACGCGTAGAGAAGATCGAGCAAAAGTTAATTGTGACGTATTGATGGGTGGTTGGCACCCTGATACTGCTAAGAAATACGCTGAGTTATGTATGCAAGCGCGTGAGATGGCTAGGCAACAGTCACGCTAACATGGTCGACGCAGATGTTTGTACGTCAGCTACACGTTTGAGCCATCCTTTGCCGTATGTCTGGAATGTTGGCAACGACTTGTAGAACGCTTCTTTGCTGTTGCTGAACTTGTCTAGCAAGTCTTTACCGTCTGCCTCTTGGATTGCTTTTAGCGTAGCAGGGCCAATAGAACCGTCAGCAGTTACGCCAAGGGCTTTCTGTATCATCTTACGAGCAGCGGCTGGCCCAGCATTAATAGCAAAATCAAACACGGCGTAATCCACGCCAGCAGGTAAATCATCACCTCGAACGGCATCCCAATAATCTCTTTTGTATAACGGTTTAACATCTTCTTTCTTTAGCGCCTTCATATCATCTTGAGTTACTTCATGTCCTACATATTTTTCCCAATTGGCTTGAGTACAACCCCACATGGTAGAACCCTTGCGCCCGTCTGGTAACTTATTGCCAGGATCACGCTCATCATTTGTAAAACCGCCCTCATGGGCGATGACCATATCAAACGACTTATCCCAATTACTAATCATTTCTTACCCTTCATGTCCATGATTTTCTCAAGAGTACGACCACCAAAGTAAAAGCTCATTATGAGCATACCCCATTGCCCAAGCAACTCAACGTAGTTATTGTTAACTTCAATATCCCATGCGCTCATCATGGCAAAGGTTGTATAGGTCATTAGAATGAATACAAGCGTCATCGGGCGAATGTTCTTAGATAGCCAAGAGTCTGACATCATATCAGCTTGCAGTCGCTTGGTGAGTTCTTGCTGTTCGCTTACATCTGCTTGTAGCTGAGCCAGCTCGCCATTTTGCGCTAGTGTTGCTAACTCTAACTGTGCCTTGGCTTTAGCTTCTGGGTCAGGGATTAGCTTATCAATTAACTTACCGCCTATGTTTAGTATTGCGTCAAGTCCTAACATTATTTTTTCCCATATTTTTCACGTTCTTCAAGCAACTGCACTTTGACTTGAAGTTGGTGTATGTCTGTGTAAATTTCATTTCTCAGTTTATGTCTTGCTTCGGCAGACAAAGGCGAGTCAGTCGGTACATTTTCTTTGGTTATTAGTGCTGGCATCTGCCCTTCAATCTTAGTCAGCCGTGTAGAGAAGTCAGACACTTGACCGAGTAGCCATGCAAGACAGGCTACGACAATTGGCAGTACCGCTTTTAAAATGTCTTGTATATTCATTTTTTATTCCAAAGTTCAAACAGCGTTTTCACTTTTTCTTCAAGGACTGACACTTTATTATCCATTTTGGCAAGCACAATAACAAGCGTTACAAACCCCACTAACAGAGGCCATATCTTTGCTAGGATATCTACGGTATCCATTATTTAATTACTACAGCTTGTAATAACTCCATAAAAGTGTCTTTACCAAAAAACGTAATGACCATTAACGCGTACAACATATATTCGATGCGTTGCATACGTTTAGCCCCACGCTCAAATGATTCCTCAATGCGCTTATATCGTTCTGCGCATACTGCCTCATGCACGCTAATTCGTGTATTGTTCTCGGCTTCCATAGTTACCTTGCAAGTGCGTTTTGGTTTTGTTGTTCAGGTGCTAATGCGTTAACTGGCGGTGTAGTAAGACTCGCCACGCCTGCGCGTGTACCCGAAAGATTAGACGCATTTTTAAGCGCTTTTAATACTTGAATACGATCATCTGCAGGTAAAGTATTTAAAATTTCATTCATACTTTTGCCTGTTTTAGCTGCATTTGCTAATATATCTATTGTTTTATCGCTAACTTTATTTTCTAAAGTTCGTATGACTTGTTTAACTATAGCGGTCTTATAGCCTACAAAGCCTGGTATCTTTTTAGCAAGGCTTTCATCTTCAAACC